>Ga0315904_10002530_pt1 | contig 28158 bp, 27 predicted proteins | sample LakEriMetagenome_6_FD_203529 | JGI IMG/M metagenome (GOLD analysis project Ga0315904, IMG submission 203529) | Freshwater fungal communities from buoy surface, Lake Erie, Ohio, United States - Buoy 12 MA120 | ecosystem: Environmental > Aquatic > Freshwater > Lake | place: USA: Lake Erie, Ohio...
TCAGACCCTTTTCTCACAAGTAGAAGACAGTAATAACTATTGGAAGTTTGGTTTTAGCAACACACAAGGACTAGTTTTTGAAGCTAAGCAAGGCGGAACTCAAATTGCCTATGTAGCTAATGGTTCTGTTACTGGCTATACTGCTAATCAATATGTCCATGTTATGTTTTCTAGAGATGAGAATAACGGTTGCAGAATATTTAAAGGCGGATCTTTAGTAAGTCCTGTAGTAACAGTATCTAATGTATTCCCTAACCTATCCGCACCCGTAGAGATAGGAAGACAAAATTTAACAGATAAACAGTATTTCTCAGGTCAGTTAGATGAGATAAGAATGTCCCTAAATAGTTACAGAGCCAATGCTAATTTTGTGCCACAAACCTACACATATTCAACAGATACAAACACTACGTTATTAATGCATTTTAACGGTTCTAAAGATGCTATTACTACCTATGATTCATCTTTAAATAGAGAACAGTATACATGGTATGGAGCTACTGGAGAAATAACTAAACACGTTGGGCAAGACACAGGTAGAGAGACTCTTAGTATCTTAGGTGTTAAACAGTTTTATAACTATACGCATGGTGTAAAAATTACTTATAACGGTGGTTATGATACTATACCTTCTGATGTTAAACTAGTTACTTTAGACTATATTAAAGAATTACATAAAGGGTTAGAAAATAGAGCGGTTTCTCTACAAGGAGAAAGTATTTCGTCCTTTGAATTTACAGGTGGGTTTGCTCCGCATATTCGTCGCGTGTTGGATCTTTATAGGATTGTGATGTAATGGTTGATAAGCCTATAGTTTTTATTGAAAACACAGGATTCCAAGAACTCACTGCTAAGTATTATAAAAGAGATAATAAATTATCTAAAGATCAGGAATCTTCTTATGCTAAAGCTTATGAAACATATGTAGGACAGTTATTTGGAACTATACTTCCTAGAACTTCAAGTTCAGATACTAGACCTGACATACCTATCACTAAAGCTGATGTAGATAAACTTCTTGAAAATAATCAAACAGAAGATAGCACCATATTTAGTTTTCTTGATGAATTAAGACAGAATTTAGCAAAATTAGAAGAAGGAGTAGATTTTCAATCTTTAAGAGAAGCCTTTGTTAATGCTGCTAACACAGAAAAAGACCCTAATAGAAGATTATCTTTATTACAAACTATAGGAGGTATTGAAATTAAAGGTTCTTTCGGTATAGACTTATTAGGTGGTAGTGACGATTCTTTAAAAATTAGTAGAAAAACTCCTAGAGGATTAACAGGTAGACAGATAAATATAAAAAGTATTTTAGGAGGAGTAAAACCTGAAGGATCTAGTTTAGTTATACCGATAGTCACTTCTATAGATACTAGTAAAGTAGAAGCTAAACGTCTTGCTCGTACTATTAAAGATTTTTTTGACAGGGCAAAAGATAATTTACATAGCGCTATTACTGGAGAATATTCTGGGACTGATCCTAAATTATTATATTTTAAAAATTCAGTTGCAGTTAAACAAATCAGAGCTAAGGGTCAGAATCTATGGATGCAGTATGTAATAAGATCTGGCGCAACTGTTAAGTCATATTCAGCCTATTTACCAGAGAGTTTTAAAGTACAGAACACCAACTTACAGGTGCAGAGTTCTAGTTTATATATAGCATATACAACTGCATATGAAAATAAAGTTTTGGAAAGACTAAAAACAGCTATTCAAACTAAATCAGGACAAGCTGTAGATAAAATAATTAAAGATACAGATATCAAAGACCTATTGTTGGCTCCACCTACTGTAACTACTCAAATATTAGTACCTTCCGGAGGCTCTATACCTATTTCTACAGTTAAATACCCAAACAATTATATACCTCGTATAAATAAAGCAGCTTTTCAAAGTAGAATTAATTCTATTGTATCTATTTTAAGAGAGACTAGAGGGTCTACTAAAACTATGGGTGATTTCATCACCGACGACACTATAACTGCTCTAACTAAAAGAGAGATGCTTCGTCGTATGCCTATCGGTCCTGTGGGAGGACCTCCTAAGTCTTCTAGAGTATTAACCTATCGCACAGGTAGATTTGTAAATAGCCTACAGGTAATGGCTAATATAAGAACACAGAATATGCAATATTATTATGATCCTAACTACTGGGTTCACGAAGCTACTTCTAGAAATCCAAAAGATCTTATTGGTTCTTCCCTCAACTCTGTAACTAGAAGTCTGTTTGGTAAGAGGTTTAACCTAATAAAAGCTAATCAGAGTTTAGAATAATGGCAACAAGTAGACGTAGAGAGATAGTTAACTATCTTATCACACAACTGAAAACTATAAACGGCTCTACGAGCCAATATGGATATCAGTTTAAAACCAACTTATCACAGAACGTGTTTAAAGGTCTTAAATATATAGATCAGATAAATGATTTTCCTGCTATTTATATTCAAGCAGGAGAAGAACTCTATAGATATAATTCTAAAACAAATACAGAAGCTTTTATGACTATTATGATTAGAATTTATGCACACGAAGAGCATAGTCTGTATAAACTAGAAGATCTTGTGGATGATATTACTCATGTTTTAGAGCGTGTTAAATATGACCAAAGTCACAAGATCATATCTGCCGAAATTGCGTCTATAGACACGGACTCCGGTTTACTAGATCCCTATGGGTTAGGAGAAATAATGATTACGGTTCAGTATGATGTGGATGATTGATGAGTAGCAAACGTAGACAGATTATGAATGAAATAGTTTCGGCGCTCAAACTAATAGACGGAACTACAGAGACCCTACCTAACAGCCCTCGTAGTCCGTATACTTTTTGTACTAATGTATTTACAAACGTTTTTGCAAAACAAGAATATTTATCAACTTTAAACGACTTTCCTAGTATTTGTTGTTATCCTATTAGTTCCGAAACTAGAGCTAGAATAGGAGATGCACAAGTTTTTTCTAGTTTTATTTTAGAAGTCAGAGGTTATGTCTATAGCGACGATAATCCTATAGAAAAAGCAGCTGATTTAGCTCAAGATATTCAATATATTATTGATTCTATGAAATATCGTTCTACTTTTAAAGACCTAAACGTAACTGAATGTAGAGTTCAGTCTCTATCAACAGATGAAGGCATAATGGAACCTTATGGAGTAGTAGAGATTAGAGCGTTAATAGTATATATACAAGATTCTAACATTTGAAATTTTTATTATTTGCGCCCTATAGTAAGTGGTGTTATACTTATAAAATATAAGAGGGACCGCCTAACTCATAGGGTTATATTAAGGAGTTAATTATGGCACAAACATTGAACCTTCAAAGAAATAGTGAAGTGTTCCTTTCTACTGTAAGTCTTAACGATGGAGACGCAGTATCAGCAATGACACCGGCAAATACTTGGAAGGTTGAAATCCTTGCAGGTTATGCAATGTCACAGGCTGCAGCTACTCAGGACATCAACAGCTTAGAGAGCGGTACTACACCAGATCGCTCTAGTAAGCGTTTTAAAACAGCAATGAACCCTGTAGAGTGGAATTTCCAAACATATATCCGTCCAACTGGTATTGAAAATACTACTGGCGGTACTTTGGTTCACACGTCAGGTAATTCAATGCCTACCTCAGATTGGTATCTATGGCAAGCTCTTATGTCAAATACTTCTACCTATACTACCAATAAGCTTACTAGCGTATGGCAGGCAGGTGGAAAGTTTGCTAGTGCTGCTAGAAATGCTAGCGGTAATACTGCTGCTCATACACCTAATTTCGGTACATCTGCTACTTATAATATGTATTTTAAACTTGATAACGTTATATATCAGGTATCTAATACAGCAGTTAATCAGGCTGCAGTAGACGCTGCTATTGACGCAGTTGCTACTACTACTTGGTCTGGATTTGGCACTAACCTAATAGAACTAACTGGTACTCCTAGAAATAATGCAGTATCTGTGTTTGGTGGTATTTTAAATAATGGAACCACAATAGACGCTAACAGTAATGCTTACGTAACCACTGCAACTCATTCTTATCAGCCTTGGGATCAGTGGAACGTAGCAGGAACAATCTCTACTGCAAGCTTCATTAAGAATAGACTTTCAAGCCTAACTGTTAAGTTTCAGCCTGAAGGCGGTTCTTCCACAACTTATACTTTCCCAATCACGACTCTCACCTTCAACTATAACAATAATATCACCTTCATCACTCCAGAAGAACTATCAAAGGTCAATACCCCTATTGGTAGCTTCACGGGTTCTAGAGAAGTAACAGGATCATTCACTGCTTACCTACGTGGTGCAGACGGAGATTCTGCTCAATTCCTACGTGATCTAGCTAATGATCGTCGTCCAGCTCCTACTGCATTCTCAAATGCAAACCTAGTTGTTGGAGGAGTTACTGCTCCATATTTAGCATTCAATATGCCTGCAGTAGTATTTGACGTTCCAACTCACGGAATTGAAGATATTATTTCAATATCAGTAAACTTCAAAGCACAGGAACCAATCAATACCGTTACAACCGGTGGTGAAGTAGACCTATACGCTAAGAAGTAACATTTAACTAGTTGAGGGGCTAGTTAACTTAATACCAAAGGCGCTTACCGCGACAATCTTTCGGGATCCCCTCATCCGATCGTGCGTCGATCAAACGGTAAGCGCCACTTTATTTTTAAATTATGAGGAAAAATGTCTAAAATTAAATCACTACTTGTCACTGGAGACAAGACTATTGATGTAGAATTTCCAGAAGCAGAAGGTTTCGTAGTTACTATTAGCTATGTTCCTCGCGAAGACTTAATGAAAATTAGAAATCAGGCACTAGTGTACAAATTCAACAAACGCACCCGCCAAAGAGAAGAGGAGGTGGATAATGACAAGTTTGTTGAGGCTTACGCTGAACGCGTAATTAAAGGCTGGAAAGGTCTTAAAGTTAAACATCTTCCAAAGTTGCTACCGGTAGATATATCGGCAATGAACGCAGAAGATGAGTTACCATATTCTACTGAAGAAGCTCTTGAACTACTAAAAAATAGTAGTATTTTCGATCAGTTTATTACTGATACAGTAAATGATCTAGAAGCATTCTCTGTTAAGAAAAGAGAAACTGATCTAAAAAACTAAAAAGTTACCTTCAGGAAACGTTTTCTGGGGGTAACATTACTAAAGAACAATATTTTGAAATATGTCGACAAATGGGCAAAGAGCCTGTTGAGGAAGATATTCCTGTTGAACCAGGGGATTTATCTTTAGAAACTCAGCAGGCTCTTTTAATATTTAGTATTTTACCAGATAAAATTGAAGGTATGAACGGACTTTGGTTAGGCAAAGAATTTTCTGGTATAGGAGACATCTTTGATTTCTACGAAATAGAGCATAGACGAGAGGTATTTGAACTGCTAACATATATTATTACTGAATATGCAAAATATTACGAGAAACAAAGAGAAATAAAATCAAGGAGATAGAGTGGCCGGCACTATTACAACTATAGTAAGAGCTTTATTTCAATCTCAGGGCGCTGACAAAGTAGTTTCTGATATTAATAAAGTAGGAAAAGCAGGAGAAGAAAGCGCTAAAAAGCAAACACGTTTAGGTAATGAATCTACCAATACAGGTCGTGCCTTCTCCTCTCAGGCTTCTGGATTAGGTGGATTAGTTGCTGCCTATGCAGGAGCGGCTGCGACTACCTTTGCTTTACAACAGGCCTTTGCTGCTTTAAAGTCAGCAGCAGATTTCCAACAAATTATTTCCGGAACAAACGCGTTAGCTGCTAGTTTTGGTCAGTCTGGTTCTCAAATTTTAAATAGTATTCAAGATATAACTAAAGGACAGCTTTCTTTAAAAGAAGCTTCTGCTGCTGCTAACTTAGCTTTATCAGCAGGGTTTAATCCTCAACAAATAAATTCACTATCAGAAGTTGCTACTAAGGCTAGTAGAACTCTGGGTAGAGATCTTACTGATTCATATAACAGATTAGTTAGAGGTGCTGCTAAATTAGAGCCTGAACTATTAGACGAACTGGGTATTTTTACAAGAATTGAACCAGCCATTGAAGCCTACGCATCTAAAACAGGAAAAGCTGCTTCTAGCTTAACTAACTTTGAACGTAGACAGGCGTTCGTTAATGCTATTATAGATGAGGGTTCTAGAAAATACTCAGAGATTAGTCTTTCTACTGATACCAGTTCGGAAGCTCTTAATAGATTAGCAGCGCGAATAGTAGATGTTGGAAATAAACTAGGAAGTATTTTAACAGACTTTTTAGCTCCAATAGCTAACTTTTTTGGAAAAGACCTAGGTAACTCTGTATTGATCTTCTTAGGTATCTTAACTCTTGCTCTTGGCAAGGGAAGAACTTTGTTAGAGGCTTTTTTTACAGACCTGTCTACCCGAGCTCTAGAAACCGGTGCTAGAGTTTCTTCTGCATTAACAGGACCTGCATTTACTACTAATATAGAAAAAGCTGGAGAAGCTTTAAAAGGCATTGGAGTCGGTTTAACTAAAGCAGAAGCAGCAACTATTAGATCTATTAAAGAAGGAACAGTTCAGCCTCAACAGATACAGGCACGTATAGACGAATTAAAAGCTCTACAAGAAAGGCAACAAAGTAGACAGTTCGAAAAAGGATTACAAGGTAAAGCTTTAGATCAATCTATATCTAAAGCTAATGCTGCTGCAATAGCTATCAGGGAATTAGAAGAAGCTCAAAAGAAAGCATCTAATTCTTCTGTTATAGCTGGTTCTACTTTTGAAAAATTAGGCGGAGGATTGAGTAGATTAGCCACAGGAATAAGCTCGGCTTTAGGATATTTTAATCTTTTCCTAGCTACTTTAGGTGCTGCTCAGTTAATAGGCCAGGCATTTGGTGTTGATATTTTAGGATCTATAACTAATTATTTTGTTAAATTACAAGAAACTATAAAGGCTACTGACGAAGCTTTAACAGGTTTAGTCAATGAATTGGCTAAAGAAAAACTAGGAGAGTTTAAATTTAGAGTATCTAAAAAAGATATAGAAGAAAGTGCTGATTATGCTAGAGGTATTTTGGAAGACGCTTTAACTAAAGCTAGTTCAGTTTTTGGTGCTAAATTCGAAGATTCTCTAGATACTTTTTTAAAGTCAGACATATCTACATATGATCGAATCACAGGTAATACAAAAAAAATACTTTTAGCAAAAGAAATAATACAAGAAATAGCTAAAATTAAACCAGATGCTGATTTGATAAAAATATTAACTACTGCCCCTGCAGAAGTTGGCGGTCAGACTAGTGATTATATAAAATTATTTGCTTCTGGCGAGTTGGCTAAGGGGGCTATAAATTTTGCAGATAAACAAGTTACAATACTAGATAATTCTGGAAAAATAGATAAACTTACAGGAGATTTGGCTTTAAATATAGGTTTAGGTATATCTGAATTAGCAAAATTTAACCAAGAACAAAAAACAGGATTACTAACTGCTGAATCTGCTTCTCAAAGAGTTATTGCGTTAGAAACAAGACTAAAAACTATTAGAGAAGAAGAAGAAAAAAGAAGTTTTCAGGCAGCTAAAATAGAAGATCAAAACGATAAAGCTCGACAGTTAGGTGCTTTAAGTGATATAGCTACTCAAAGAATACGACTAGAAGAGCAATTGAAAGTAACTCAAGCAGTAGCTAAAGAACTATCTGAAAGAGAAAGAGTTAGAAAACTTGTAGAATCTACATTTTCTTCACAGATTAAAGCATTAGAAAATCTACCTGTAAGTGGGATTATTAACCCAAATAAGACCCTAGCTAGGAGTCAAGAAGAAGTACAAAGAAATCAGATTAATCTTCTAAAAGATCTAGCAGAGGCCAGTATAAAGGCTATAGATGCAGAACAGGTAGCACTGAGTACTAATAAAAGAACTTTAGAACAGAATAAAAGTACTCTTACAAATTTACTTCAACAAGAGATATCTGGTAGAGATACTACAGAAGCTAGAGCCATAGTTTTAGCAGATATAGAAAAGTTAGAAAAAGAAATAAGCAATTCTAGTAATATAATTAATACTAGACAAGTAGAGTTGAATAAATATCTTTCTGCTCAGGTTGGCTTTATGACTGAGGCCGGTAAACAAACATTTCAACTGTCTATTCAAGAAGAAAAAAGAACTTTACAATACCAAAAACAACTAGACGTTTTAGAAAAACAATATGAGCAATTATTAATTCAAAATAAAATAAACCTTACACAAGCTCAAGGTGAAGCTACTCAGAGAGCAGGCCAAGCTCAAGTACGCCTATTAGAATCTAGAATTAATTATCAAAAAGAATTAGAAAAAGCAGTAGATGCTACGTTAAAATTACAACAAGCAGAGTTAGAAGTCCAAAAAAATCAAATAGATAGAACTCTTCAACTTGCAGATGCCAGAAGCGAATTAAATAAGGCTAGATTTGAATTAACTACTACTAAAACATTAGCCCCCCTGCAATTACAGCAAGAAACACTATCTAGAACTCCAAATCTAGTAGCTCAGGAAACTCTACTTAAATTAGAACAGGATATAGCTAATGTAAATTATGCTAGAGAACTGTCCTTAATCCAAGAACGAAAAGCGGCAGCAGAAAAAGAATTTATAGCTTCAGAGAATAAATTAAAATTACAAGAAGAAGATTTACAAGCACAGTTAGCTGCTTTAGAAGGTAGAAAAGTATTAATAGATAATCAAAGACGTTTCGAAGATGAAGCTATAAAGAAAAGAGATGCTTTAGATAAATTAAAAATTCAAAATGAATTAGCTGTTCTTAAGTTACAAGATGATTTAGCGCGAGTTAAAGCTATAGCCGATCTTGATATAGCTCTTGATAATAAACTACAGCGAGATTTTGAATTAGATCTAGTAGCTAAGCAACTAGATTTATTACAACAGCAAAAAGAAGTATTCAAGATATTTTTATCAAGATATGAAGAATTAATAAATAGACAACTAGGTCAGGGAAGTATTTCAGCTACTAATATATTTGAAAATTTTGAACAAGACTTAGCTAAGGCTCAAAATAGACTAATTAAGAATATAGAATTATCTAATCAAATATATAACCAAGAAAGTAGAAATATACTTGAAAGAACAAAAGGCGAACTAGACGTAAATAAGGCAAGGGCTGGCGGAGCTAGTGCAGAACTAGCAAGACTAGCAGAAATTCAAAAACAAACTGAAGAAACAACAGCCTTAGCTAGAGTAGCTGAAGATCAAGGTAGAGAAGCAGATGCAAAATTATTAAAAGATAAGATAGCTGGACTAAAAACTGAAGCTAACTTAGCTTCTATTAGATATGATACCACTATAGCTCAGGCTGCTAAAGATGAAGTAATAGCTGCTCAAGCATACGCTTCTAAACTTCAAGAAATAGCAGACCAAAGAAATAAAGTTAAACAACTTTTTGAAGATATTAGTAGAGGTATTAAAGAAAACCTATCTACAGCAGTATTAGATTTCTTTAAAGCTATCAACCAAGGTATTCCTACTATTCAAGCTTTTAGAGAAGGTATGCAGAAGTTAGCTATTAGTGTTGCAGAAACTATCCAAACAGCTATTTTAAAGAAATTCTTAATTGAGCCTTTACAGAATTTGGTTGGAGGCGCTATTGGTTCTCTATATACTGCTATAACAGGAGACCAGCTAGCCAAAACAGGTGATCAAATATTGCAGAGTGTATTTACAGGTAATGCCCTTAGAGTTACAATGGTCGGAGCAGGTGGTCCTGCTCCTGGACAAACTGGAGCAGCGGGAGTTACTTCTACGAACGGCCCACAAACAGTAGGAGGTATGCCTGCAGCTACTAACGAAGCAGCGCAGGCATCACAAGGATTCGGTGATAAGCTAAAAGAGCTAGGGGTTAACTTTCAGACAGTAGGAACTGTAGCTGCTACTACTTTTGCGGCTACTTTAGCAGCTACTCGTGATTGGAAAAAAGCATTTATCTATACTGTAGTAAGTGCTCTAGGAACTGCTTTAACTCAAATAGCTACTAAACAATTATTTAGTGGCGCAGCAGGAGCTGGAGGAGCTGGTTTATTTAGTGGAATAGGCAGCTGGTTTAGCGGATTATTTAGTGGGCCTACTCCTGCAGGTGTTATGCCTAGCCTCTCTGGACCTTTATATAGTTCGGTCGGAGGACCTGTAAAACACATGGCCGCTGGCGGATATGCGGGTCTAAGAGACCGAGTTCCCGCACTATTGGAACCTGGTGAGTTTGTCATTCGTCGTCCAGCCGCTATGGCCATAGGAGGACAAACCCTTAATCAGATGAATGCAACTGGACAAACTGCTCCAGGAAATGTTATGGTAAATGTAAATAATCAAGGAACCTCACAAGAAGTAGTGGGAACTCCGAAGGTATCTGTAAACGGAAGAGATATGATAGTAGATATAGTAGTAAGAGATATTCAGAATAACGGTCCAATTCGTAAGACCTTGAGAGGTATGTAATGGTATCCTATTATCCTAGTGGAGCAAATGTATCCCCAGATAACTATTCCATAGTAAGTAGTGTTACCTATACTTCTACAGGTTTGACTACTAGTTTTAATATAGGCCGCTATGTCGGCACTCCGGCCGAAGTCGCTATAGTAGTTGACGGAATAGTACAGGCCTATAATAGCTATACTCTATCTAATAATAAAGGAACGGTTAATTTTATAGTAGCTCCAGGTGCTACGAGTCTAGAGATAAAAACTTTAGCAGTGCCAGATTTTCTGAAAATAACTAAAGATAGTCTTCAGATCTCTCCTATATTTTATAGTAATAGCTCAGTTCTTAGTTATAATGGAAATAATTATCAGATAAATGGGTCTAGAACTGCATGGGCTATCACAGGAACTCCTGCTGAGGCAAATCAGATGATGGTATCTGTAGACGGTGTCGTTCAAAATCCATCAGCATATACTTTTCCAAGTTCTACCTTAGGTAGTTATGGTATAGATATATCTCCGGCACTAGCTTCAAATGTTGCTAATTTAGATATCCGAGTTTTTTCCGGCACCTCTACGCAAGTAGAAAGATTTACTACTATGTCTGATAGAAAACCAGATCGTGGCTTCTCTACTGATAAACAATTTGATACTTTAACTTTCGAGAGTCAGGCAGGATATGAGACTAGACGTCTGCGCAGTCGTCGTCCTCGTCGTAATTATAATCTTACCTATACAAACATATCTGGAGTTCATAAAATAGCTATAGATAATTTCTATAATGCTAGAAGTGGTGATTATGAATCTTTTGTATTCGATCTTAGCCATATTAATGATAGCGGCTCTGTAACTGTTCGTTTTGACGGTCCTGTTCAGACTACTCATGTGGCTAGTTCTGGATCACAACCTTCTCAAAATTTCTATACTGTTAGCATGAAGCTAAAAGAGGTATTTAGTTAATGACTTCTAGAAACTACGACTACATATTAAAAGTAAATACAACTACAGGGTTTAAGGCCGGTAATACTATTATAGGCGTTACTTCTCTAACAGAGGCAATCATAGCCAATGTAGATGTAGCTACTAGTAATATTAAGGTAAAACTATCTAATACGATTGCTGAATTTCACGTTGGTGAACAGATATTCAGTAACTACATAGTTAAGACTACTAGTTCTAATACTCATGACATAGGCAACACTACTTCTACTTACACTCAACAAACTACAGGAACTGCTACGGTTAGTGCTATTAACGTAAGCAAGTTTATTAAAGAGAAGAATAGTTTTGAGCAAAAGCCGCTGGTTAGACTATATACTATATATTATCCTGGAGAGTGGTATCCTACTAATGAATATGGTAATCCAAGTGGAGACGGAGCAGGACTTGTCTGGCCTTATAGTTTTCCATTTAAATTCGCTGAAATTCGCGGAGATTATATCTCAGACATAAACTATAGAGTTCATATGGGTGGTCAGGAGTTTATACCATATCCTATTAACAGCGGTGTCTTAAGCACAGATTCGTCTGGTAAAATAAATGACCTATCTATTACAGTATCTAACTTTGATAATCTTATAGGATCTCTTGTAGAAAACCCATTTCTTGTAGGTAATAATAGTACAGGATCTACCACTGCTTATGTTAACGGAGAATTAGTAAACGGCATAGATCCTAGAACAGTTCCTTCACATGGTAGTTACGATGCTAGCGTAAGGGAAGCCAGAGGACTTAATGCAGCATTTGATTATGATTCCACTTTATCTACTGGCGGAACTTGGACTAAACTAAAATTAGATTCTAGAGATCTCCTTGGTGCTGTTGTAGAGATAAAAACTACTTTTGCCAATTTTCTCGATGTGTGGCCTGAATACAGCACCGTATCAACTGAATCTTATAATGGATCTTCAAGTAATTTAATTAATATGGTAACTACTTTACCTTATAGAGTAGGAGATATTGTTACCAATAGTGTGACAGGTTCTAATAAATTTGAAATAGTAGCAATTAATCACCCATATCTAGTATGTAATACAGATGTAGGCGCTAATTTTATACCAGGATCTAACGTATTTATAGTAAATCAAGAACGTGATTCTGAAAACTATGTGCTAGATACTTTTAAAATTGATAGTCTTAGTGAATTAAATGAGCAAACTGCAACATTTTCATTAACCAGTTGGTTACAGTATTTTAAATTACAATTACCTAGACGTAAATTCTATAAGAATGTCTGCCCTTGGGTGTATAAAGGAAGTGAGTGTCAGTATCCTACTGGCGGAACAGGTCTCATACCTGGATCTAACACTTTAATTGTATCTAATGGAACCTTATTAGCAGACGGAGCTACTGCTAATGGATTTTTTAATATTCGTAATGAAACTGTATACACTTTATCAGAAGACGTATGCGCTAAAAACTTACAGGCTTGTGAGTTACGAGGTAATCAATTTCATTTTGGAGGATTTCCTGGCACAGGAGGGACTTTACCAAGATAATGGATTGGACTACATACTTATACCTGCCCTATGAAAGTTATAACTGTTTGACTCTTATAGAGAAGATATGTGAAGATCAAGGATATCGTATTCAGGGTATCGAAGAAATGAGTCAGTATCATTTCAAACATAACTGGGGCTCTTCAGTATCTTACGAAGATATAGATAGATTTATTACACTTAATCAAGCAAAATTAGTAAATCTTTCAGACATACAAGAATTTGATATTATTCTTTTTAAATTGCGAGATATTAGACCACAACATTTCGGTGTTTATATTGGATTAAATAGATTTATTCATCATAGAAAATACATAAAAATTGATGAACTTAATCAAGAATATAGAGATAAGATAAAGTATATAATTAGATGGAAAGATATTTAAAATACGAAGGATTTCCCTATAAACATTTAGGAGATAATCCAGATATAGGTATAGATTGTTTTAATCTCGTTCGATGGGTATATAAACACGAATTAGGTATAGAGATACCTCTATCTACTGCAGATTTTTGTAGTAATCCAGAAGAAAAATGGTATATAGAAACTAATAACCATTTGTTTGGTAAGCCTAGTGCTGAGAGAGCTGGGTTTAGGTCTGTTAAAACTCCGAAAGAATACGATATGATTATTATGTCTATTGGAACTACCAATATTGCTAATCACTGCGCTCTCTATCTTGGTAAAGATAAAATTCTACAGACTATGATAGGTAATAACAGTTGGATAGCTCCTTACGGTAGATATTATAAACAATATACGGTGGATATTTATAGATGGCATCAGTTTTAGAAAAATTAAAAGATCAAATGACTACTCATTTTATTAATGAGTATCCTAGGGAGGCATGCGGTATAATAACTACTGACTGGGAGTATGTGCCTTGTAAAAATATCAGCGGATCTCCAAAAACTAATTTTATCTTAGATCCTGTTAGTTTATTACAATATGAAGATACTACGTGGGGCATAGTTCATTCTCATCCAGGAAGTGATAATCCTATACCTAGCGAAGAAGATATGGCCAGCACAGTTTTCGACTGCTACAAGTTTATAGTAGGGTTCAATAACCGTTTCTATATTTATTGGTATGATAAAAAACTAAAATCTCTTATGTATGAAGAGTTAGAAGAGCGACATCTTGTCTAATGTAACCGTATCATTTCATAAAAGTCTTTTACCTTACACTAATGGTATCAAACAATTAGAAATGACGACAGATGTCATCTATTTCTTGTTTTTAAACTCTCTGAATCTATTTCCCGAGTTAGAACGTCTTGTAAGACATGCACGATTTAGTAAGCTTGAAGAGATAGCTATAATCCATAAAGGTAAGTGTCTATCTCCCGAAGAGTTTTTATTCTTAGCTAAAGATGGAGAGACTTATCATATAGTTCCTATTTTTCGTGGTAGTGGACTTGAAGCTATGGCTATAGGTTTTGCCATAGGTTTTGCCACTAGCTTTACTATATCTTTAGTGCAGGGAGCAAGTTTCGGTCAAGCTTTACTAAGAGGTTTAATAGGCGGAGCTGCAGGCGCCTTAGGGGCTGGAGCCTTTCAATCTTTTGGGACGGTTGCTTTAGAGGGAGCATCTTTAGCTACCGGTGGATTTGCTGCCTCAGGTATAACAGCCCCAACAGTAGGATCTTATCTAGCCGCAGGACTTGCAAGCGCAGTGGGTAGTATAGCTCAAAATGTATTAGTTCCTATTAAACCTAAAATTAAAAGTATGGATTCTGCTGATTCTGGAGATAGGCGTAATAATGATGCTTTTGATAGCCAAATAAATACTGTGCACCCAAATCAATCTATACCACTTAATTATGGTATGTTAAGAGTAGCAGGGCAAATTATTAGTGCAGATGTAGATACTATATCTCACGATAAAGGTGCTATAATATCGGTGGCAAGCTATGTATAATATACGCTTTCATAAAATATTATTACCATCCAATTCACAAACCCAAATATCAGCTGATATTCATAAAGTATCGGATCTTTTGTCTTATATTAAGAATCTTTATCCAAGTCTGGACAAATCTAGAATATTATTATTAACTACGGAATTTAAACCATTTCCAGATGCCTGGTTAACTAGAGACGAGATACCAGATGATCAAACGGGGTGTTATATAGTTCCTTTAATATGTGGAAACTTAGAGACAATAACAGCTTCTGTAGTAGGACAGGCTGTCGTAAGAGCAGTAGTAGGAACAGTTATTAGCTTTGCTCTAGGCGCAGTTATACAAGCTATTATGCCTAAGCCAAAAAGATCTGATACAGGTATAACAGATCAGGATAGAAGAAATAATGATGCTTTCGATGGTATAATAAATACAGTTGACAGCAGTAATTCTATACCTTTAAACTATGGTATGTTGAGAGTTGGCGGCCAGATTATTAGTGCGGATGTAAATACTATTAATCACGAAAAAGGTGATGTAATTAATGTATCAAGCTATGTATAAATCTTACTATATTATAAACGGTAGATATGTGCCCTTTATCTCTGGAGGTAAAGGAGGATGCTTCGCGGCAGGAACCCTTATAGATATTCCTGGCGGTAATAAACCTATTGAAGAAATACGAGTAGATGATATAGTAATTAGCTTTGATCATTATGGTAAACTATCAAAGAATAAAGTCATTCAAGTATTCGAGCACGACGAAGATGAGCTAGTAGATATTTCTTTTTGGAATGGTAGTTTTAAAATAACACCTAATCACTGGGTTTTAAATGAGAATATGGCTTTTACAGCTATAGGTAATTTACAAATAGATGATGTCTTAGTTGATAGATTAGGATATTATAGACCTATCTTAGAAATTAAAAATATAGGTAAAAGTAAAGTATATAATTTTACTGTAGAAAATGATCATACCTATATAGCCAACGGCATTCGCGTGCATAATAAGGGTGGAGGAAAGGGAGCTTCTCCAGCTCCTGCTGTGGAGGCGCCTAATTCTCTATTTTCTACTGATATTTTCTTTGGCACTTTAGCTTTAGGAGAGGGACCAGTATATCGTATTAATCCTAATGGACCTCAAGATATAGAATTTAACGAATCTACTATAGACGACTTAATAAAAATAGATGGTGATGGAACTGTAAATACTGAACTATTCTATACGGCACAGTCAACAGGGACAGTTACAGGTAAAGGATTGCCAGCTAGTTTAGGTAGATTTGCTGGTAAAACTGTAACGCCTCAAGGACTAAACTCTCCAGTAAGTCTTAAAAAGGGTAATTTAGAGAGTATACCTAAAGTAGTTGTTACACAAAACACGAGTCAAAGCGCCTGGGATAGCTTAGAATTTAATTTCTTAATCTCTGGGCTGCAAAGTATGGATAACAACGGTAACGTCAGTGGTTACTCGGTAGGTGTTAAAATAACTATTTATGACTATACAGGAGCTAATATACTTAAAGACGAAAACGGGGATGATTTAATAATAGAAAAAACTATATCAGGAAAAACTAATACTAATTTTAAATTTCAAATCTCAGCTATTATACCTGATAATGTTAAGAGTGGAAATGGATATCAGTTTAAAATTGAAAAAATTACTGATGATTCAGATAGCTCTAAAATACAAGATACTATACAGTTTGTTGGATGGGATGAAATAAAAAACTCTAAACAAGTCTATCCTAGAACAGCACTGCTAGGATTTGCTTTAAAATCTACCGCTGAATATTCAGGCTCTATTCCTACTGTTACTTCGCTTGTAAAAGGCCTTATAATAAAGGTTCCTAGTAATTATAATCAACCTGTATTAGCTACAGGAGAAATTGATTGGAGAGAGTTAGAAACTCCTACTTCTGGCGCTCTTTCTTACACTACTTGTGGATATAGCTTAGAAAATCCAGGATCTTCTACTCAGCTTACAGAAGCTAATCCCATAATTTATAAAGGATCCTGGGATGGTACTTTCGTCTATAAATGGACTCAGAATCCTATATGGGTTCTATATGATTTATTAACTAACCAGTCTTACGGATTAGGAATACCAGAAGGTAACATAGATAAGTTTAAATTCTACAAGATAGCTCAATATTGTGATGCAGTTGACCCTAAGACAGGTAGATTTACAGGAGTCACTGGATATGCAGACAGCACCTTTAGAAGTAAACCTAGAGGTAAATTTACCACAGTAAGAGAAAATCAAATTGGAGTTAGTTTAGGAACTCAGATCATAGAGCGCAGATTTACTTGTAATATATCTCTTAACAGCCAAAAACAAGTTATGGATATTATTAATCAGATTACTGCTATATTTAGAGGTATCTTGTTCTACTCTGGCGGAAAGATCTCATTAAATGTAGATCTTCCTGATGAAATACCCGTAGCTGTATATAATGAGACAAATATCTTAAAAAACTCTTTACTAATTAGTGGTATCAGAGAGTCAGAAATTTTAACAGGCGTAGAGGTATCTTATCTTGAGCCTAGAAACCATTCTCGTAGAGAGTTAGTAAGAATAGACGACCCTACCGCTATATCTGAGCTTAATTCTATAGAAAATGTAAAATCTATAGATTTACCTGGTTGTGATAGACGAAGTCAGGCAATGAGGTTTGGGCAGTATTTATTAGCATCTAGCAAATATGTCAGAAGAAAGGCTACTTTTAAAACGCCTGCTGAAGGTATGACCTCTACCATTGGAGATGTTATAGCAGTATCTCAAAGAATAGGAGGTATAGCTTGGGGTTACGGAGGAAGAGTATTTGCTAACGCTACTACAGCTACTGGAAATGTAATACTAGAACACTTTACTAGTCCCGCTATTACAGGTTCTGTCATAACTGGGAACACTAAACCCATAGCTTTGAGAGTAATTAATAGAGAGACAGAGAGAGTAGAGTTGTATATATGTAATAATACTTATAGTTCTGTATCTAGTTCTAATGTTAATGCAGGCATAGACATTATTGAACTTACAGTTCAAAAAGTATACAAACCACAAACTAGAACATTTGCTTCTTTTAGTAATTTTACTTCTAATAATGTTCCCGTAAAAGGTGATATATGGTCTTTAGGAGAGGTAGATCCTTCTAATTACTATACCAACACTAATGATAAACTATTTAAGATAGTAAACGTAGAAAGAGATACTGATGAGTTAGTTACTATAACTGCTACAGAATATGTATCTAACGTATATACAGATTCTGATAGCATTATTAGTTACGTTCCTGTTAAATATACCGATACAGCTAATCCTCTAATACCACCTCCTGCACCTATATTAAAAGTAATACCTAGACCTATAAAGAATTTAGATGGCTCAGTACAGTATGACTTAGAGATTTATGCATCTACTGATACTACCGGATACCCAATTTCTATTGCTACAGAAATGGAATTAGCTAAACCCTCTGAAATAGTGCTGGCACAAGGCATATCGTAATGGCATATAAAACAATAACCGTAGAAAATACTTCTAATATATCTAATGGTATCGGAGTAGCTCTGGTAGGCAAAAATGGGTTTAATACCCTTTTAGGATCTATACCTTTGTTATGCACATCAGTAAATAGAGTAGATGTTACTGGAGATAAAACTATAAAAAATGGTAACTTAGAATTTACTGTTACTGGATTAGCTAGTGCAATAGACTTAAACTTTAATAAAAATGTATTATTAGTTAATGATGACCCGGCTGTTTTTGGTAACCTAAAGGGTATTGATTATGTAGGAATACCTATTAATGAGAAAACAGATACAGGTGCAGATATAGGGCATGTAGGATATAATCCTATAGTAACTCAGATTAGTATGCCTATAGAGAGTTTTAACTTAAGTAATAATACTTTAAAGGTTAATAATAGTGTAAGCGCTAACCACCCAGAGACTTTCTTATTAGATAGTTTACCTGAGCCTCCTTTCTACCTAAAAATAAGTCAACTTTTAGATCAGACTAAATTTAATAATAATAGCGTGTATCTAGAAGGATATTCACATATATTTACAAAGACTTTTAATATTGAGGCTATAGCTGTTGCAGGATCTTCTACTGTTGATATAAACATAGTACCAAGATATAAGACTGCAATTTCAGTATATATTGATAATCAAGAACAAGCTCAGGGTGTTTTTACGTGGGATAGTAAATCTAATATTACTGTCCAGACTGGAACTGGAAAAGTTCTTACCGTAAGAACAAACCACTATACTGTCCCTATCATAGAACCAGGAGATAATATTTCTTTATTTTCTGGTAATATCTATGCTGTTTCTGAGACTAGTTACAATCCTTCAAGCCCTAGTTATAACTCCTATTTAACTACTAATTGTATTTACAGAGTTAAATTTGCTACATCGCTTACTGCTAATATATCTGGAGTTACGGGCGTAAATATATCTAATGATATTCAAGGCACTGTAGGAAATTTAAATGCTACAGCTAATACATTCACTTTGGACTATGACAACACAATATATCCAGGAGTTTACGAATTAGGATCTTATAAAGTATATAACGTAAGTTTAAGTAAAACTTTTGAATCCTTAGACATAAGTAAAGAAGGAAAGATAAAAAATATAGCCCCAGGAAGTTATGTTGTAAGAGCTAGAAACAAGAATAGTTTTAATAGAAAAAGCGCATATTCTACTAAACAGGTAAATATTGATACTTTACCGATAGGAAAAGTAACAGATTTACAAATATCTGAATCTCTTTACAGAGATAAACAAGTTGGTATTGCTGTTAGAGCTACTATAAGTTTTACTCCTATAGTTAATCAATCTGTTACAGACTATGAAATATCTTATAAAATAGCAGATAATAGTTCTGGAGCTGATCTGCTTACTTATACTACTGTAAAAGTGTCTGCTAGCGGTATAGCAGAAGACGGAAAATTATATTTTAAGATTGATAATATAGAAAGAGGTGCCTCTGCTGGTGCTTATCGTTTTTATGCTAGAGTTACACCTCTTAATAATGATATCAGAGGTATTACTACAGAAACCTCAGCAGATATAGTGGGTAAAACTGCTAAACCAGACGGAGTAACCCGGTTTTCAGCCAGTCAACTTGGAGATCAAATTTTATTCTCTTGGACAGTTCCTAGAGATCAAAACGGTGATCCTCTAGAAATAGACTTATATCAATTTGAGATAAAACAATTAACAGGAACTTATAGTTCTGTCACAGAATCTAACTGGGAATCCTCAACAAGTATAGGATCTGCTTTTGCTAACGTAAGTTTCTTAAATGCGCCTGTTAGAGAGTATGGTACTTTTACTTACTTATTAAGAACTAGAGATACAACAGGTAATCAGTGTGAAGCATCTGATATAGCTGTATACACTATAACTACTATACGACCAGCTAGCCTATTTACTTTTAGAGCGTTCAGCGAAGATAATCCAGGTGCAAATGACTATATATCTGGATCTACTAATAATAATTATTTTGAATATTATTATCCAAGTTTTGCTAATTCTGTTTATGGAGGAATAGCAGGAGCAGGTAGAAGTATAGTTGATAACTCTAACGGTACTTCTATCGGATTTACGGTTGCTGCAGGCGTTACAGATCTTAATGCGTCTGCTAATGCGGTATATTATACTCAAATAAGAGATTTAGGACAACTTATTACTGGCAGGTTAGTATCTAGTGTAAACGTTATTCAAAGTGTTACTTCAACATACAATGATTTTAAAGAAAATGTTCTCGTTGGGGTATCTGACGCCTTACAAAGTCCTGGATTTTTTCAAGATAGCGCTCTTACAACGTTTTTAGATATAGCAACGTATGATACAGATAATAAAACATTGACAAGCGGAGGTCCTAGTGGTAATGTTTATGCTATATGGAACTATGGACAGTTTGTTGATGATGTATCAAACGCTAATAGTTATGCCCTTATACTTAGTGTGACAAATTCTTCTTTAGGCATAATTCAATTTAGTAATACTTATTTTGCAAATGGAGTGTCTACAGGTAGCAATATATTAGCTAATTTAAGTGGAAGTGCTACTTCTTATGCATTAGTTAATTTAACACAGTATAATGACAGATTAACATCTACTTTTGAGGGGCCAAGTAATTCTATATCTTACAACGTAGACTTAAGATATTCAACTGCTAGTAATGTTTATTACTCTGGTAATAATCAAGTTAATACTAATGCTTTCGTAGGATTTGCAACCAACGATGGTTGGGCTCCTTTAACTGAATCTGATATTACTTTTAGACATTTCCAACTTAGAGTTTCTATAGTAAATTCCAAACCCGGACAAGTGTCTACTATATTGGATAAGCTTAGATATGCAGTTAACTTAACTAGAAAAGTATTTTCTACTAGTAATACGATAAATTCTAGTAATACTACTATAGATTACGGTGCCTCTGGATTTACTGTAGTCCCTACTATAACAGTTAGTCAAACATCTGGCACAGACCCAGTAGTGCCAATTATTACAGGTAAAACTAATAATCAATGCGGCATATCTCTATATTATTCTAGCAATGGAGTATCTGTTACAGGTATTACCGTAGATATCAAAGCAGATGGAGCATAAGTAATGCCAAGTTCAAATACATTTTCAACGCCTACATCGAGCACCTCTTTAGGAACTGCTAGAATTCAAATAAATGAAACTCTGTTTGCTTTATTACAAAATTTTTATAGTTCTGGCATACCTAACTCTACAAATATAACATACGAAGGGGGAGCTACCGCTCCTCCAAATGGTATGTTGTATGTAGATGCAACAACTGGAGCCCTTTATAAGGTAGATAGTACTTTCAATAAAAATTCTGTTTTAGGACAAAATCTTTCTAGATACGGTATAGGATACCGTATAGAAAAAGATTTAGTACATGCTGTTGCTAATATAGGAACTTATGAGATAGGTGAATTCTTTAGCACTACATATACGGGCGGACCTGCTGCTAATGCTAGAATGTATATGAAATATTCTAACAGTAGCCCTTTTATAGTAGATGTAGGAGTGCCGCCGACTGGTTCTGTAACTTCTACCATCGTGGCAGACTCTGCAATAACTGATGCAAAATTAGCAACAGGCGGTAACTTAAAATTTAACACCGATGGTAAACTAACTGTAGGTAGCACTACTCTTAGCAGTAACCATCAACTTACAGTATATGGTTCATATAATACTGCTTATGCGAACGCCTCTACACAGACTCTTACAGATGGGGCTACTATATCTTGGGATCTATTTTTAGGACAAGTAGCAACTGTAACTCTTGGAGGTAATAGGACTGTTGCGGCTCCCGGTAATATGAGAGTAGGAACTTACATACTTCATGTTATACAAGACGGAGTAGGCGGTCGCACTCTAAACTGGAATAGTGTATTTAAATGGCCGGCAGGAGTCGCTCCTACTCTTACTACTACAGCTAGTAGAAGAGATATGTTTTCATTTGTATCTGATGGGACTAATATGTACGGAAGTATGTTGCCCGATGTTAGATAAGGAGAATCAATGGCATTAACTAAAATAACAAGTTCAGTAATTGGAAGTAATGTAATTGGTTCTTCTCAAATAGCTAATGCTGCTATTGAATCTAGACATCTAGCCGGGTCAAATATATTCTCTAATATCAGTGTTAATTCTGCTAATGTAGGCAGTTTCTATAGTTGGTTTGACTCAAACGCTAATGCTTATGGCTATACTGCCAATAGTAAATTTTCAATTACTAATTATTTTGTAAATGATATTGAGCTCTTCAAATATGGAGTATATTCCAGAACAGTTCTAACTAGACCAGAAAATGTATTTAGCATAGAATCAACTGCTGGCGGACCTGGTTTATTAATCTCTAGTAACAGTATTAGTATTGGAAGAACTACTTCTAATATATTACCCACATCTAATACTTATATATTAAACGTTAGAGGTGGTATTTTTGCAGGCGCAGATGTTCTTTTAGCAAGTAACTTAGATATTTTGAATTTAAGTGCTTCTCCTAACGCTGTGGCTAACGTAGCAACTGCTAATAATTGGTATTTTGCTAATGATTATAATACTTATCTACAAATTGCTGCTAATGACTATAATACTTATCTAGCTGCTCAAGCAAACGATGGAGTTACTTTAGACACAGCACGTGGTAATGATCACTCTACTCTTCTATCCGCGCATGCTAATGACCTTGCAACGTGGAATAGTGCGCAAGGCAATGATCATTCTACTCTTTTATCCGCGCGTGCTAATGACCTTGCAACGTGGAATAGTGCGCAAGGTAACGATCATTCTACTCTTTTATCCGCGCGTGCTAATGACCTTGCAACGTGGAATAGTGCGCAAGGTAACGATCATTCTACTTTATTAACTGCAAGAAGTAATGATTATAATACTTACAATGCTATTATCAATGATTCTACAGTAAAATTTACAAGTAATAAAACTTTTGCTAGAGATTTAGTAATCGAAGGTAATTTATTTATACTAGGAGATAGCGTTACTGCAAATGTATCAAATATCTCTACCGAAGATAAAACTATAATTATAAATTGGAATAGCACAGATGCATTGGCTGAAGGCTCTGGTATTCAAGTAGCAGGAACTAGTAGCGCATTATTAGCTAATTTAATTTATGCTTCTGCATCTGTCTCTAAGTTTAGAGTTGGAGTAGGTACTTTAACATCAGATGATGACATAGCTAGAACTAGAGACTATCAAGCTAATGATTGGTCTACATATTCTACTTTAGCCGCTAATGATGGAGCTACCTTACTAACTGCGCGTAGTAATGACTGGAATACTTATTCTACATTAGCTGCAAATGATGGAGCTACTCTACTTTCTGCTCGTCAGAATGACCACGTAACGTATTTAGCTGCCTTAGCCAATGACGGAGCCACACTCTTAACGGCTCGTCAGAATGACCACGTAACATATTTAGCTGCCTTAGCCAATGACGGAGCCACACTCTTAACAGCTCATCAGAATGATCACGTAACATATTTAGCTGCCTTAGCCAATGATGGAGCTACTCTACTTTCTGCTAGAGGTAATGATTATACTACATATTTAGCTGCTTTAGCTAATGATTTTAATACTTATACCAGTTTAAACGCTAATTTGAACTCCGTTCAAAGTAACGTAACCGCTAAGGTATCTAAAGCAGGAGATACTATGACGGGTGAACTAACTCTGTCTGGACCTCCTACTAGTGCTAGTAATGCTGCTACTAAAGCCTATGTAGATGGCGCTTTGGGGTTAAATCTTCAACCTAGATATAATACTAATGTAAGCTCCGGAACTAGCAATTGCTTCTTTGTTAGAGTAAGCGCAAATAGTCCTGCTAACTTAAACTATGTATACAGCTCTCTTAACGGAATCGATCAAGTTAACGGAGTAGATTTTATCTACAACATAGCGAACGATACAATACAGTATACTGACAGCTCAGTGCCTGCTGGACTACGAGTATTAATAAGAGCTTTCACAAATTAATAAAATTAACTTTGTCAAAAAACATTCAGTTATATAGAATATAAGGAGTTAATATGCCACTAAAAAAAGGTAAGTCACAAAAAACAATTTCTTCAAACATAAGTAAAATGGTAAAAGAAGGCTATCCGCAAAAACAAGCAGTAGCCATTGCTTTATCTAGTGCAGGTAAGTCTAATAAACCTAAGAAGGCTAAAAAATGAAAAATAAAGAATATGATTATGAAGGAGAAATGGCTAAAAATACACTAAGAAAACTTATTGTATTTTCTCAAGAACTTCTTCCTATGATAAAAGACGAACAACAATTACCTGCTTGGCTTCAAGATAAATTCTCTAAGCTAGACTATTATGTCAGTGCTGTTTATAGTTATATGAAATTTTCTAATCAAGAGATGGAATTAGCTAATTCAGAAAGTGAAGAAGAGGACTCAGAAGAGTCAGACGAAATATCAGAGCAAGAAGAAATGCAGCTTGAAATAAAGCTAGATGATATTGTAAAAAAATGAGTATAGCTCCTAGTTTTCTTCAAGAGAGCTCAACTATAAGGAAATCTAAAATGGCAAAAGCTTCAAAAAAAGATACAATGAAAAAAGATGCGGGTCTAACCGCTAAACAAAAGAAACTTCCTCCTGCACTTCAGAAAATGATTATGAAGAAGCAGGGTGCAAAGAAATAAGGAGATTAACATGGGCATGAATAACGAAACAAGCGGTAAGCCAATGCTAATGAAGCATAAACTAACCCCTGTAGGCGGTACAGATTCTAATAGCACCAAGCCAGGCAGTGGAACAGCTACTGGTACAACTAAGTATGATCTAAAGAATGCAGAAGCATATTATCGCGTATCAGGTGGCCCAACACTTGGCAATCCAATGGGCGGACCAGATAGACCAGCTTCTTCTCACTCAGGGTCACCTCTAAAGAAGACCACCGTTCCTAATATGGCTCCAAATAATAGTGCGAGAAACTAATATGGCGAAACCGTTAGGGTCTGGTAGAATTATGGCTAACCGTAGCACTTACGGAAATGTTACTGGACGCGATGTCGATGAGGTTAATGATACTCTTAAACCTACATATAACGGCATTAATGCAGGCGTAAAAACCGATAAATCTAGAAGACATTTAGACTATGGCCAAGAAAAGCCAGTAAATAGTTCTAAGTAAAATGGCTACCAAAAAAATAAAGAAACCTAAAGTTAAATTAGAAGGCCATCCATACCCACATGGCGGATTGGATTACGGTAAAAACCATCCAACCGTTCCTAAACAGTATGGTCAGCAATTTAAAGTTGATAGTACTTATTACAGACTTAGCGGTAAACCGACTCTAGGATTACCAATGGGTTCTGTGGAATCTACATCGTCTAATAAATTGCCTAAACCTGCTAAAAATATTAGGTCTAAAAAGAAGACTAAATAAAAAAACCCCGGAAGTTATTCCGGGGTTTTCATCATTGGAAAGACTTGATTAATTACTTTAGCACATTCTTTAGCAATTAACATATGCTCTTTTTGGGTTCCATTATCACTACGCAATTCTATATAATGTATCCAACTACGTAGACTTCCATTCATATATAGTCTAGTTTTAGTTAAACCTTCTGGAAGTATTGCTCTAGCCTGCTCCTTAGCAATTCCATTGCTTACAGCCCACTTATAATATTCTCCAGCTAAGTATGCAATAGCTCGTTGATATTCTTGCCAAGTTTTATCTATGTCTACTTGGCTAGGGTCTGCAGGATCTAGGTCTATAGATTTTTGCCTATTCTTAGTATCTTGAAATCTAGTTTCCCTAAATTCAAACATATTTCCTAGTTCTTTAGGTTCTGCATATCTTTGTGAGAACTCTTGAAAGGCATAGCTCTTATGACGAATTATTTGATGAGCTATGTCTCTAGTAGTTTCAACCTCTAGGCATACATTTACCATCTCTAAAGGCGACCAGTGCTTATTCTTAATGAGATATCTGATAAGTTTTTCACTAGTTTCGGTATTAAACTGATTTGTAGGATTAGATACTCTAGCGCAATATGCAACTAATTCCTGAGCATCTACTATACCTTGATTATATAGTTCGTCGGTAGGTTGAGAGTAACTTATTAGTCTAACAATCATTAGAATTTTAACCACCTTTTCATTCTATTATTAAAATCGAACAAGGCTTTAATTAGTAAAAACATTGTTACGATATATACTAGGCTCATAAATAAGTAGAAGTATGCTTCGTGTGCAATATACACAAATATAGTCATTGATATACTTACTACTAATAAGAACCAATCAAAATATTTATTAGGATACACCGGAGCTACCAAATCCTCCACGTATAGTTTCTTCTACCTGTCCGTAGGTAAAAGATACTTGAGGAACAGGTCTTACACATATCTGTGCAATTCTATCTCCCGGATTCACTACGAAATCCTTACTTCCGTTATTAAATAGAATTACTTGAACCTCTTGTCTATATCCATAATCTACAGTTCCAGGGCTGTTCAGTACGAATACGCCATGTTTAGCCGCTAAGCCACTTCTGGATCTGACTTGTATCTCCCAATAAGGATCTTGAATTTCAAATTTCAGACCTATAGGAATTACTTCAAATTTTCTACTAAATATAGTTAAAGGTTCGTAGATAGCGGCTCTAACGTCATATCCAGCATCAAAATCGAAATGTCTAGCGATATCCCAACTAATGTCTAGTTTCTTCTCCAAGACATGGGCCTTGCCGGTTTTTTCTACCTTAACATTAATGGTTAAAGGTTGTGATTGCATTTAACGTCTCCAAATTTATCTCTTCGCCTTTTCCTGATAGGATAGCTTCTTCATTGTATTTGATAAGGTTAATTAACTTCTCATTACGAATTAGTATATCTTTGCCTACGTTTAGATTTTGAATATACTTAGATCTACCTTTTAGTGGTAAGGCCTCTAGTAGAGCAGTAAAAGTCTTATGCTCTCTAGCTATAGCAGTAGCACGCTTTTCGCCTATACCTTCAATACCTACGATATTATCTCCACTATCTCCAGAGATAATTCTAGATATCATATACTCTTTAGGAGTTACTTGTAGTTTTTCATATAGAGAATCTACGGTAATCTCTTTTCTAGAGAAAATATTGAAAATGCTGATATTCTTGTCTAGGAGTTGATATATGTCTCTATCGCTAGAAATAACCCAAATGTGATCTGCTGTGTTTCTATTTTTTAGAACAGCATAGGTTATCAGATCGTCTGCTTCTACTCCTCTAAACTTAGCTACTGAGAAAGGTATAGTATCTGCTACGTCGTTTAGACAAGCAAAAAACTGATCGTAGTGCTCTTTCTCTTTTTCGTCTTGAGGCTTTTTACGAGTAGCTTTATACTCAGGATAAAAGTTAGTTCGATAATAGCTTTTACCAAAATCAAAGGCTACTATAATATCCTTGCAGCCGTAGCTTTTAGCTAGGCTCTCTACTGTTCTGCAATAATCATCCTTGAAGTTATTGTAATTTCTTCGCTGTAAGTATCTATACCCTAAGTTATTGCCATCGCAAATAAGTATATTTTTTCCACTTACAACAGGTTTTTGAGGAATGTATGATTCTAATTCTGAAAGATCATTCCAACCTTTTGTATCTTGTTCCATCATTTGTATATTATACCGTATTATTGTAGTCAGGTCAAGAAGCTTTAGTAAGTTTAAACTTATCTAGCCAATCAGATAAAAGACCCATCTTAAACTTATAACCAAATACTTTATATTCTATTTGGTGCTCTAGTTCTATATCTGAATCCCAAC
>Ga0315904_10002531_pt1 | contig 28150 bp, 24 predicted proteins | sample LakEriMetagenome_6_FD_203529 | JGI IMG/M metagenome (GOLD analysis project Ga0315904, IMG submission 203529) | Freshwater fungal communities from buoy surface, Lake Erie, Ohio, United States - Buoy 12 MA120 | ecosystem: Environmental > Aquatic > Freshwater > Lake | place: USA: Lake Erie, Ohio...
CGCCGGATAGGTCGTTCCATCCGCCGGAGAGAAGGGCGTTTCAGGGTCCACCCGAAACACTCCTGTGCACTCCACCACGACGTCCCTGCATCCATCCGGCCACCGCTTTTCGACGTAGATGAGCCGCATCATGCCGCCTGCTCCGCTGGGCTTCCCTTCGTGCATGCAGGGGATGCCGAACTCCTCTATCTCCATGCCCTCGAGCTGGTTGAATAGCTCTTGGTACCGGGGCTCGAAGACGTGCAGGTGCAACCGTTCGCCCGGAAGGGGCATCACGGGCAGCGGAAACAAGGCACACCTCACGCGGGACTCCTCCATGTCTGCAGAACAAGCCGAACCCCGGGCGGTTCACTTCTCAGACGCGATTCCGGTGAGTTTCACCGCAAAGGCCGCCCCGCGTCCGTTGGGCAAGTACCCTTCCACGAGGACGGTGCCACGCGAGAGGAGAAGGATTTCATGTGCATCCTGCGCATTTCCGACGGGTTTTCCGTCGATGCGTGCCGCGATGAATCCGACCGGGATGCCTGCATTTTTGAATGGACCCGCCTCGATCCGTTCGGCCCGTGCGCCTGCTTTCAGCCCCATCCGACGCGCGGCGTCCGTTCCCAAATCAGAAAACAACACCCCGTACGACGTGCGTTCCTCGAGCTCCGAGCGGTTCAGCAACTTCGTCGAACCGGCAGCGTCCCGGAGTTCCACTTCCACGGCTTCGGCACGTCCGTTGCGCACCCGCTCCACAGCCACCCGGTCTCCAGGGCGGAAGCGCGCTACCGCATCTTGCAGTTCGGCAAAGGAGGACACCGGTTTCCCCTGCACGGCCACCAGCACGTCGCCCCGCTCGAGGTCTGCTTCTGCCGCCCCACTTCCGGGTGTGATTTCCTGAATGACCACCCCGTGCGCGTCCCGTGCGGCTTCGACCTGTACCCCGAGGAAGGCGCGTTGCACCCGTCCGTAAGCCACGAGGTCTTCGGCCACCTTGCGCACGATGGAGGAGGGGATTGCAAACGAGTATCCGCTGTACGAGCCCGTGGCCGAGGCAATGGCGGTGTTGATGCCGACGAGTTCGCCGCGGGTGTTGACCAAGGCGCCCCCGCTGTTCCCGGGGTTCACGGCGGCGTCGGTTTGGATAAACGACTCGATCGAAGGGGCACCACGGGCAAAATCTGGCCGCAGGATGGACAGGTTGCGTGCCTTCGCCGAGACGATGCCTGCGGTCACCGTGGAGGTGAGGTCGAACGGATTGCCCACGGCCAGCACCCATTCCCCCACCGTGACGGCATCGCTGTCGCCGAACTTCATGAACGGAAGCCCGTCTTCATGCGTGTCGATCCGCAGCACCGCGAGGTCGGTGGAGGGGTCTGAACCGACGACGACTGCTGCATAGGTCCGGTTGTCGTTCGTGGAAACTTCGATTTCGTCTGCCCCGTCGATGACGTGGTGGTTCGTAACGATGAAGCCGTCGGGGCCAAACACCACGCCCGAGCCGCTGCCTTGCTGCACCTGCTCTGGCATGGTGTACCCGAACAGGTCCATCCACGGGTTGTACGGCATGCGGCTCCGACTCACCGTTTTCACGTGGACCACGGCATCTACACTGGCAGCCGCAGCCGGCCGAAAATCCAGTCCGGCCGCAGCGGCGTTTAAGTCGGAAGAAGTCAACGCCACGGGGACATCGCGCACGCGGTCGAATGCAACGTCTTGTGAAGCCCGGTCAAGCACCCCGTTCGCGCCGAGCGCGATGCCGGCTCCTAAGAAAGAGGAAAGAATCAGACGGACATCCATGCGGCGAAAAAGTTTGTTCAGCGAAATAACGCCGCCCATCCCTTTTCCGTTTCCTTCCGATTCTTAAGAAACTCTAACGCCTCAATGCGGCAACCGCGACCGCACGCACCCGTACACAAAGGTCCCGAGCAACGCCCCGAGGATGGCAATCAGGATGGGGGTGTAACCTGCCCCGACCAAGGCAAACAGGGGCGCAGGACAGGCGCCCGTCATCGCCCAGCCCATCCCGAAGACCGTGCCTCCGAAGAGGTATTTCTTCCATCCCGCAGGATAGCGGTGGATCGGCGATTCGGGCCCATTCACCGGAAACCAGCCGAAGCGGCGCGCACCGGCCACAAAGAGCGCCCCGGTCACGACCGCCGATCCGATGATACCGTACATGTGGAATGCCTCGAACCGAAACATCTGTTCGATGGACGACTTGAACACCACGTGGGCATCGGTAAGGATGTACCCGAACACCGTTCCGATGCTCAAATACCAGAGAAAACTGCGCAATGTCATGGCGTCGGGAGCAGGGGTAAAATCAACCACGTCATCGTCAAGCCTCCGATGAAAAATCCCACCACGGCAATCAAAGAAGGGAGCTGAAGCGAACTGAGCCCAGAAATGGCATGTCCGGAGGTGCATCCGTCGGCCCAGCGCGTGCCGAAGCCGATTAAGAAGCCGCCTGCAAGCAGCCAAATCCAGGAAGCCGCCGACGTCCACGCCTCTGCGCCACCGAGCCACGCCGGTTCGAGGGTTTTCAACGCCGGCTCCCACGCGGCGGCCAGCGCACCGCCGAGGACGATGCCCCCCAACACGGTGAGGTTCCACCACCGGCTCTTCACGTCGATGCGGAAAAAGTCAGCGACTTTCCCCGCCCCCGCGAGGCTGCAGAGGGACTGGAAGTTGCTCGAGACGCCGAGCCGCTTGCCCGACAACAACAAAAGGGCCATGCATCCAGCGATGATCGGCCCGGCGATGTACCACGCCAGAGGTTCTGAATTCATGAGGCTTTCGTACTCGGGCAAACATAGGTGGTCCGGGGCAGGTCTGTCTCGGCCAGGGCTTTGAAGCCCCCTACCACGTCTACCAGGTGATGGAACCCCCGCGCTTTCAAGATGGAATTGAAAATCATAGAGCGGTATCCGCCGGCGCAGTGCGTGTAAACGGTGCCGGCTGTCGGGACTTCTGCCATGTGGTCGTTCACGAAGTCCAGCGGGAGGGTTGAGGCGATTTCGAGGTGTTCGGCTTCGAATTCGGAGGGTTTGCGGACGTCGAGGAGTGCGACCGTTCCGCTGTGGGCGAGTGCCGCGAATGCAGACGCGGTGATCCGCTCCAGCGTGGCCACTTCCCGACCCGATGCTTCCCAAGCGGACATCCCCCCGTCGAGGAATCCGAGCGTGCGGTCGTATCCGACCCGGGCGAGGCGTGTAACCACTTCCTCTACACGGTCCGGCGCTGCGACCAGCGCGATGGGCTGGGTGAGGTCGGGCACCAAGGCGCCTACCCACGGCGCGAAGCCGCCGTCTATGCCGATGAAGATGGCGCCGGGCACGTGGCCCGCAGCGAACTCATCGGCTGTGCGGGTGTCGAGTACGAGGGCGTCCTCGCCTTCCACGGCGGCTTCAAAGGCCTCCGGGGACAGGGGGCGTGCACCAGATTCGAGCAGCGTATCCACAGATGGGATGTCGGCCCTGTTGAGGGCCACGTTTGCCGGGAAGTACTGCGGCGGCGGCAGCAACCCATCGGTCACTTCGGCGACGAATTCCGCCTCGGTCATGTCGGCACGCAGCGCGTAATTCGTTGCGAGCTGGCCGCCGATGGTGTCCCACGTCTTGCTGCTCAGGTTCTTGCCGCAAGCACTTCCCGCGCCGTGGGCCGGGTAGACCAGCACGTCTGCGGGCAGGGTCATCAGGTGGTTCCGCAGGCTGTGGAAGAGCGTGGAGGCCAGTTGTTCTTGGGTGAGATGGGCTGCTTTTTGGGCCAAATCAGGCCGGCCCACGTCCCCGATGAACAGGGTGTCCCCGGTGAAGACGGCATGGGGCTTTCCGGCTGCATCTTCGAGCAGGTAGCAGGTCGATTCCATCGTGTGGCCCGGGGTATGCAATACCCGCAGCGTCACCGCGCCGAGCGGCAACTCCTCGCCGTGGCTGGCGGAATGGAAATCAAACGCCGCCTCCGCCGTAGGGCCGAACACAATCTTTGCATCCGTTTTGCGCGCCAAATCCACATGGCCCGAGACGAAATCGGCGTGGAAGTGGGTTTCTAGGATGTACTTAATCGTCGCGCCCCGGTCCGCGGCTTTGCGGATGTAGACCTCCGATTCACGCAAGGGGTCGATGATGACCGCTTCCCCGTTGCTTTCGATGTAGTAAGCCCCTTGGGCCAAACATCCGGTGTAAATCTGCTCGATGTACATGGAGTGAAGGTAGTTCAGTGAGGGTTCGTTCAAAAATTCCACTCCGCGAGAAACATGGCCACGCCGGAGACCAGGACCAGTGCGCCGAAAGCGCGCTGCAGCCGGGCCCCATCGATGCCGCGTCCCAGCCACATGCCCGCCACGAGGCCCGCAGCCACGAGCGCTGCAAACGTCAGCAAGAAGGAAAAGTCCAGCGGGGTGCCCGCCGCCACATCGCCGGTGAAGCCGATCAGCGACTTCGCCGCAACGATGGCCAGCGACGTCGCCACCGCCCGCTGCATGTCGAGGCCCGCCAGCAACACCAGCGCCGGCACGACCAAGAACCCACCTCCGGCGCCGACCAGCCCGGTCAGCCCGCCGACGACGCCTCCCTCGACCGCACTCCACGCCCAGTGTCGGCGTGCTTCTTGCGGGCGCGGTGCCCGCTTCGGTCGCAGCATGCCGACCCCGGCGGCGAGCATCACCGCGGCGAAGAGGAGGAGCAACATTTGGCCACGCTCCCATTCCATACCTCCTGCGTGCACGGACTCCGGAAGCGACGGGAGCAACCACCGCCGCGACGCGTAGACCGCCGCAATCGACGGGAGCGCGAACGGCAATCCGACGCGCACATCGATCGCCGCACGGCTCCTCCAAGCCCCTAACCCCGCCGCCGCACCCACGACGAACAAGCTGTACGCCGTCGCCTCCTCTGCCGGGTAGCCCAGCAGGTAGTGCAGCACCGGCACGGCGAGGATGGACCCGCCTGCGCCGAGCAGTCCCAAGACCACCCCGATGGCGGCCGCGCTGGCCCAACCCAGGAGTTCGAGCACTTCCATGGTGCAAGGTTACGGCACGGCCCCAGCGCCCGCCGTGACCCGGGTCACGCCCCGGCGAGTCCGATCTCGCGGAGCCGCTGGTCGAGGTAGTCTCCGGCCGTGATGGGCGCCTCGACCGGCTCTTCGCCTGCGGGTACCAAGTGCGCTAAGGCGTCGAGCGGCATGTCCGGGCGCGGGTGGCAGAAGAACGGCATGGAGTACCGTGGGCTTGCCCACTGCTCTCGCGGCGGATTGACCACGCGGTGCGTGGTGGATTTGAGCCGGTGGTTCGTGAGGCGCTGGAGCATATCGCCCACGTTGACCACGATGTGCTCCGGGAGTGCCGTCACACCGACCCAGGTTCCGTCGTGGCGGAGGACTTCCAGGCCTGCCGCGGAGGCGCCGACGAGCAGCGTGATGAGGTTGATGTCTTCGTGCTGCCCCGACCGCACTGCGGACTTCGGTTCGGCGAGGATGGGCGGGTAGTGGATGAGGCGCAGGATGCTGTTGCCGCCGTCGACCCAGGCGTGGAAATAGTCCGCCGGGAGGTGCAGGTGGAGGGCGATGGCTTCGAGCATGGTTTGGCCCAGCGCTTCAAGGCGCCGGTAGGCTTCTACGGCCGTGTTTTGGAAGTCTGGCAACTCAGCAACTTGCCGGTTTTCAGGAAAATCTGACGCAGCGGCTTCCGCAGGAGGAGCCGGTTGACCTACTTGCCAAAACTCTTTCAAATCCGCGGCCTCGCTGTCTTTTGCATGTTCGACCCCTTGGCGCACAAATCCGCGCTGGTGGTGGGCTTCGGGCCGTGCATACTGCTGTTTCGTTTCGAAGGGCAGCTCAAAAAAGTGGCGGCTTTCTGCGTAGAGCGCTTCGATGCGGTCCTGTGGGATGCCGTGTCCGCTGATTGCGGCAAAACCGATGGTCTCGTACGCCCGGCCGAGGGTTGCTACAAACGCGGCTTTCTGTGCGGAGTCGCCTGCAGTGAAGTCGCGGAGGTCGAGGGTAGGGATGCCCGCGACGAGGTTGAAATCAGAGGATGCGTGTGCCATGGGGCCTAAGGTACGTTGCAGGGTGGCGAGGAGGGGAGATGTGGCGCTGCTCCAGCCGGCGAGTTCGCGCATGGCTGCTTGAGCACGGACCCCTCGGGACTCCAGCAGGGCGGAATCCTTCAGCAACCGAAGGATGCACAAGGCCGTGTCTTCGGCCCCGTCGGCAACTTCTAGCCAGCCTTCCGAGCGTCCCCGCACGCGCATCTCTGCGGGCAGGCCTGCGGCTACGTGGGAGGTGGTCACAGCCACCAACCCGGCCGCCCAGGCCTCCAGTACTTTATTCTGCATGCCGGATCCGAGCCGCAACGGGGCCACGAAAAGCCGCGCCCGGTCGTAGGCCTCCCGCATATCGCGGAGCCAGCCCGTCACCTCCACACGGGGACCGGCACATGCCTCCACGCGCGGTGCGGGTTGCGCACCCGCGAGCACGATGCGCACCGCGGGGTCAGGAAGCAGAGGGAGGATGTGGTGCACAAGGAAGTCCGCAGCATCGACGTTCGGCGGGTAGGCCATGTTGCCGGAGAACACAAGCAGCTGTTCGCGTTCAGCGAGGGGCGGCCCTCCAGCAAAGGCGTCAACCTCGACCCCATTCGGGACCACTTCGACCTTGTTCCGAGCGGGATGCAGGAGCCGGTCGCGGTCGGTCACGGAAATGATCGTGCACTGGTCGTAATGGTCCAGCGTAGAAGCTTCGTACCGCAGGAGCCGGTCCGCTTCGATGCGCAGAACGGGCCGCTGCCACCACGGGGAGACCGCCTCACGCCGCCGCATGCCGGCGCCCAGGGCATCCATCAAGTCACATACCCGTGGGACGTCGTGCCGGTCTCTGAGGTACTCAGCCGTGCGGACCAGCTGCACATACGCGACGTCGGGCTGCAAGGCATCGAGCAGCCGCAGGACCGTGGTCTGTGCCTGACGCTGATAGAACCAATGCACTTGGAAAGGCCGGCTGCTCAGCGGCGACCAGACCATGCGCACCATGCGCCGCCAGCGGTGCAGCCGGATGGCGTGCAAGCCCGCGCAGACCGGGGACAAGGCCGCTCGAGCTGCTTCCGGAATCGGCCGTTCGCTGAGGCAGGCGCAATGCACTTCGTGGCCCGCCCGGTGCAGTTCGGCGAGTTGGTGGTACATCCGGAGTTTGTCCCCCTTCTCGAGTGGCCAGGGCACGCGCGATGCCAGCACGAGGATCCTCATGGGCAACGGCTGCGGATGAAAGCGATGAAGTCCTCGACGATCGGGCCGTTTGAAAAACGCTCTGCGACCAGCCTATGCCCTTCTTCTCCCAGCGACTGGGCCAGCTCAGGTTCCGACAACAAGCGGTTGATGCCCGCAGCAAATCCCACGGGATCCGCTGCAATCCAAGCGTGCTTCAGGTGCTGTACGGGGATGCCTTCGATGCCGGTGGGGGTGCTGACCACTGCCCGACCTGCCGCGAGGGCTTCGACGGCCTTCACACGCATGCCGCTCCCGCTGGAGATGGGAATGACCGCGATGCCCGGTCCGCCCAGCACGGACCACGGGTCCTCTACCTCGCCGACCACCTCCACGCCGGGCAAGCGCTCGGCTTCCGACCGGAGGTCTTCCGGGAACCGCCGACCGGCAAGTCGCAGCCGGGTGCCCGGACGCACAGCCGGCCACACCTCCCGCAGCAGCCATTCTACGCCGAGCCGGTTCGGCGTCCAATCCATCGAGCCGAAGTGGAACACGTGGTCCGCAGGTCCGTCTGCCCCGGGTGGAACGGCTGCGAGGTCCATGCCGAAAGGGACGACGTGGATGCGCTCGGCAGGCACGCCGAGGTCGCGGAATCCCGCGGCATCTTCTTCAGAAATGGCGGCGATGCCGTCGAAATCCGCAAGGGCGGAGCGTTCAAAGCCGAGCAAACTCCGGGTGACCCAGCGCAGATACGTTCTGCGGGTAAGCTCGGGACTTTCTTCGGCCAGCCGGCTCCAAATCCGGTGCTCCACATTGTGCGCCCTCAGGATCACACAGGCCTCGCTGAGCGCCCGCACGGTGCGCAAATACGGCGCCATGAAGAGCGACTCCACCAGGACCACGTCGAACACATCCCGGCGCAAGACGTCGCGGAGGGCCCGATCCAGGTCGGAAGAGAAGAACCGGCCCACTTGGTAGTTCTCTCCGGAGAGGGTCGTGGTCAGGGCGTCGACGGCCTGGATGCTCGTATCGATGTAGACGGTGGAAATGCTCGTGGAGGCGCGGTACTCGGTGGGCCAAGCTTCCGGAAGAGCAGGATGCTTGTCCGTTGCAGCGGCCAGCACACGCACGCGGTGCCCCGCATCCTGCAACCCTGAGGTGAGCGCCTCCATGGCCCGACACCCGCCGTCGCGCGCAGGCAGAGGAGGCTTCGGGCAGAGCTGGAGGATTCGAAGCGGGCGAGGCGGCTGCATCAGGTCGGAAGGCGCTTGCGCGGGGTGAACGCCGCAAAGGAAGGCCAGCGAAGTGCAAAAAGCACGTGGGCATCTTGCATGGCTGCGCGGGTGAGCACCACCGCAACGGGCAGCAGGACTGCCGTACTCATCCACATGCCGATGACGGGTGAAACCACTTCAGAACGAATGAGTTGCTCGCCTACAATGCTGACGATGTAGTAGACGAGAAACACGCCGATGGCGAACAAGGTGGGCAGCCCGAGCCCGCCTTTGCGGATGATCGCGCCGAGCGGTGCGCCGATGAAAAACAGGAGCAAGCAGCTGGTTCCCAGGAAGAATTTGCGGTGCCATTCCACCGCGTGCCGGTCCCGCGCGCGCTCGCGGATGCGCGCATCTTCCAGTGCATTCAGGACCCCTTGTCGGGCGTTTCGGCAGGCATCGCGGGCGTTGTCGTAGGCCAAACGCCGCTGCGCAGCGCCCAGGCCTGCGGTGAGCTGTTCCGGGCGCACGTGTGCCGTCGAGAGGGAATCCGCGAAGAGGACGTTTGACCGCAGGCCGAAGGCGAGGACATCGGCCCGGCGGGCGTCGGCATCGCGCTGCAGTGAGTCCATGGCCACTTCGAGCTCTGCGACGGTCATCATCTCGTGGACGCGCTGGAACAGGCCTTCATCGACTTGGCTGAAGTCGAGGGAAGCGAGGTCGATTTCGAGCGCGTTGCGTTTGAACCGGGTGGTGACATGGGGATGGACGCGTTCTGCGCGCCGGTCGCCGAGTTCGAGGTCCTCCTCGTAGCTGCGACCGTCCTCGAGGGTGAGGACGAGCCGGTGTGGGGTTTGGTCCATCCGCCCGCGGGCGGCCCGGATGACGCGGCTTGCGCCGGTTTCCCCTTCGCGGTGGTCGTGGATGAGCACGTCGATCAAGGTTCCATCGGCCTCGACCGCATCGGCGCGGATGGCAAATCCCTCGATCCCCGTGTAAAAGACGCCCGGTTCGAGGTGGAGCGTGGGCCGCTTCTGCGTTACAGAGTACAGCAAGGCCCTGAATTTCAGGTTTGCAAGTGGCCAAACCACGTTCGAGAACTGAAACGCTCCGATGGAAATCAGGACCATGCACACGGTCAGCGGCCGCAGGATCCGGATCAGTGGCATTCCCGCGGATTTCATGGCCGTCAACTCGTTGCGCTCCGCGAGCTTGCCCACGCCCATGATGGCAGCCATCAAGATCGCCAGCGGCAGCGCGAGGTTCACCAGCCGCGCGGACGCATAGACCATCAACTCCGCGATGACGAGGGGGTCGAGCCCCTTCCCGATCAAATCGTCGGCATAGACCCACAGGAATTGCATGTCCAGCACGAACAGCGCCACCGGCAGCGTGACCGCGAACGGGGCGAGGAAGGACCGGAGCAGGAGCAGGGCGATGCGGGACACGACGGCGCCAAAGATAGGCGCCGCACCGTGCTGAGTTTGCGTACATTCGCCGGGCATCAACCCCTGCACGATGAAACCCACTTCTGCCCGTTGGGCGGCGGCCGCTGTGTGCGGCGTGGCGCTGCTCCTGCACAGCTGCTCTTCCGGACCTGGAACGAGCGAGTTTGCCGACGACCTCGACGCCCTGTCTCCGGACAGTGTAGTGACCGGGGCCGGCGCACCGGATTCCACCGGATTTGTTTGGCAAACGGAGCAGTTTGCGGACATCAAGATGATCCGCTACCAAGTTCCCGGTTGGGAAAAGCTCTCGCCGAAGCAGCAGGCCCTCGTATTCTGCTTGAACCAAGCGGGCTTGAGCGGTCGGGACATGATTTGGGACCAAAACAACCGCTACAACCTCGCCATCCGCGACGTCCTCGAGGCCATCTACGCCGGCTACCCCGGGGACAAGGCGACCAAGGGCTGGCAGCGCTTCGAGACCTACGTGAAGCGCGTGTGGTTCTCAAACGGCATCCACCACCACTACGCGAACACGAAGATCCTGCCGGAATTCACGCGGGCCTACTTTGCAAAAATCGCTCAGGAGGCGGGCGTCGAAGTTTCCGCAGAGCTCGTGGAGGTCATCTTTGATCCGGCCGTCGAGTCGAAGCGGGTCGAACTCGATGCATCGAAGGGACTGTGCGAGAGTTCTTCCGTGAATTTCTACGCTCCCGACGTGACCACGGAGGAGGCCCAAGCTTTCTACGCGTCCCGGGTGAATCCGAATGACCGCACCCCCATCGAGCACGGGCTCAATTCGCGCCTGGTCAAAGGGCCGGACGGCAAAGTCATGGAGGACGTGTACAAAGTGGGCGGGTTGTATGGCGCCGCGCTCGAGCAAGTGGTGTACTGGTTGAAGGAGGCCCTGAATTACACGGAGAACGACCGGCAAGCATCGGCTTTGCGCCACCTCATCGCCTACTACGAGACGGGCGACCTGGAGAAGTGGAAGCTCTTCAACATCAACTGGGTAAAGGACACGGAAGGGGTGGTGGACTACATCCACGGATTCGTCGAAGTCTACAACGATCCGCTCGGCCACAAAGGCACGTTCGAGTCCATCGTCCAAATCAAAGACTTCGACGCCAGCGACCGGATGAAGATGCTCATGGACAACGCACAGTGGTTTGAAGACCACATGCCGTTCCTGCCGGCGCACAAGAAAAAGAACGTGGTAGGCATCACGTACAACGTGGTGAACGTGGCGGGCGAAGCCGGCGATGCGTCGCCCAGCACACCCATCGGCGTCAACCTCCCGAACTCGAATTGGATCCGGGTGCTGCACGGATCGAAGTCCGTCAGCCTCGGGAACATCACGGAGGCCTACGACCGGGCCGGCGGCAGCGGCTTGTTGCAAGAATTTGCGCACGATGCAGAGGAAGTCGCCTTGGCAGAAGCCCACGGGGACCTCGCCGGCAAGCTGCACACGGCCATGCACGAAGTCATCGGCCATGCTTCTGGCCAAATCGAGCCCGGAGTCGGCGAGACGAAGGAGACCTTGAAAGAATACTCCTCCACCATCGAAGAAGGCCGTGCCGACTTGGTGGCGCTCTACTTCATGCTCGACCCGAAGATGGTGGAGCTGGGCCTCATGTCCACCCTCGACGTGGGCCGTGCGGAGTACGACAGTTACCTGCGCAACGGCTTGTTCGTGCAGCTGCGGCGCCTCGAACCCGGCGCGAACATCGAAGAAGCGCACATGCGGAACCGGTCGTGGGTCAGCCGGTGGGTGATGGAGCGCGCCGGCGACGCGGTGGCTAACGTGAAGCGCGACGGTGAGACCTTCGTGGACATCCGCGACTACGAGCGGTTGCGCGTACTCTTCGGGGAACTCCTCGGCGAGGTGCAGCGCATCAAGTCCCAGGGCGACTACGCGGCGGCGAAAGCCCTCGTGGAAGGCTACGGCGTCAAAGTGGATGCCGATCTGCACGCCCAAGTGCTGAAGCGGTCGGAAGCCCTCGGCATCGCCCCGTACGGCGGGTTCATCAACCCCCGGATGCAGGCGGAGCGCGATGCGAACGGTGCCATCACGAAGGTCACGTTGACCTATCCGGATTCGTTTGCGGGCCAAATGCTGGACTACGCAAAGAATTACCACTTCTTGACTCCTGAGAACAAGTGAAACAGTTCCTGTTGACCGCGGCCTTCGCAGCCGCCACCGCCTTGCAGGCCCAAGGGCCCTTCCCGTGCGCACTCAGTGGGGGCGGTGGGGAGCCGGCCTCGGGCGGTCCGATGACCACCCAGAACGGTCAGTACCACGACAACAACAGCTTCTACCTCACCTTCGACGTGTCGCAGCCCTGCACACTGGCCTCGGTGCGGGTCTTTGCAAACGGCGCGGGCAACCGCTCCATCGCCCTGGTGAACGCTGCCGGCGACGTGCTGCAGGCCTTCCCGGTGATGGTGCCGGACGGCGAGAGCGTCATCGAACTCAACCTGCCGCTGTCGCCGGGGACGGGGTACGGGCTGCAGTGCCTGAGCCAGAACCCCCAGCTTTGGCGCGATGCGCCCCCGAGCATCCTGAACTACCCCTATGCCATCGGCGATGCGGTGACGATTACGGGTACGAACGTCCAGGGCCAAAACAGCCTCGGGTACTACTACTTCTTCTACGACTGGCACATCGAGCCCGCGGGCCCGACGGTGAACAGCGGCGGATACCCCTGCCTCGAGACCGAGCTCCTCGACGCCGTTCCCATCGGCGAAGCCGGCGGCGGAGCGAACGGAAACGACTGCTGGGGCTGGGTAGACCCGGCCACCGGCAAAGAATGGGCGTTCTACTGCAAATCCAGTGGCACGGCTTTTTTGGATGTGTCTGATCCGCTCAACATCCGCTATGTGGCGGAACTGCCGACGGCCACGACGGCGAGCCTTTGGCGCGATGCAAAAGTGCACAACGACCACCTGTTCATCGTGTCCGAAGCTGCGGGTCATGGCATGCAGGTAGTGGATTTGACGCAGCTCGAGGGGCTGCCCACCGATCAGGTGACGACCCTGACGCCGACGGCGTGGTACCAAGGGTTTGGCAACGCTCACAACATCAACATCAACGAGGAAACGGGCTTCGCATACCCGATCGGTTCGAACACCTTCGGCGGCAGCTTGCACATCGTCGACATCAGCACCCCGTCAGCCCCGACCCTGGCCGGTTCGTTCGAAGGCGACTACTCCCACGACGTGCAATCGGTGGTGTACCAGGGGCCAGACGCGGCCTACGCCGGCCGGGAAATCGTCTTTTGCTTCAACGGCTACAGCGGTTTTGCCATCGTGGACGCAGAAGACAAGCAAGACGTTCAATTGCTCTCCAGCCTGACGTATGCCGAACTCGGCTACACCCACCAAGGCTGGGTCAGCGAAGACCACCGCTATTGCTACCTGGACGACGAGCTTGACGAAATGAACTTCGGCAACGGTACGCGGACGTACATTGTGGACATCCAAGATTTGGACAACCCGGTCATCGTAGGTTTCTACGAATCGGAAAGCCCGGCGATTGACCACAATCTGTACGTCATCGGGGACAAGATTTACCAAGCGAACTACCTCAGCGGACTGCGCATCCTCGACGCTTCGAACGCCGCATCCGGCTCGATGGAGCTCGTCGGTTTCTTCGACACGAATCCCGAAAGTGACGGTGCACAATTCGACGGGGCATGGAGCTGCTATCCGTACTTCCCCAGTGGCAACGTGGGCATCAGCACGTTCTCCCACTTTTTCATGGTGCGCCCATCCGATGCAATTGCGCCGGAAGGAGGCACCTCGGCCGTGCATGAGGCAAGCCAGGCGGAGGCATTCACCGCATCCCCGAACCCTGCACGAGAAACCGTGCAGCTCGCGGGAGTCGCAGGTCGTGGGGACTTGCGTGTGTTCGATGCCGGTGGACGGGTGGTGACCCAGTTGAACAATGTCCTCGTTCAAGGAGCATTGAATCTTCCCTTGCACGGGTTCACGGCCGGATTGTACGTCGCCGAATGGACCACCGCTGCGGGCCGCGCTACGACGCGGTTTGCGGTGGAGTGAGGTCGAGGAGTTCGACGAGTTGTAGGACAGCGTCCTCGGGTCCGGTCAGGTCGTGGAGGTCGCCGTCGTAAGCGAGGCGCCACGCCCCAGACTGTTCGCTGACGAGCAGCGCCACGGCGTCGGACTGTTCGCAGATGCCGAGTGCAGCCCGGTGCCGGAGGCCGGCATCTGCTGGGAGGTCTTCTCGGGACGTCACGGGGAGGATGCCTTGCGCGCCCACAATGCGACCGGATTCGAGCAGCAAGGCGCCGTCGTGCAGTGGGCTCTCTTTCGAAAAGATGGCCGCAACCAGACGCGCATCGGGTCGGGCATCGAGCGCAGTTCGACTCGGGACGACGGCTTCAAGGGGAGTGGATCGGGCGAACACCGCCAAGGCTCCCTCGCCCCGGTCGGAGGTCAGGGCGAGTCCTTCGACCACGGCTTCGAGCGATGTACGGCTCCAACCGTCTGATTCGCTTGAAGAAAAGGCCAGTCGGCGCGTCAGCGGCTTCAAGACGTCGCGCGAGCCGATCATTCGGAGGAACGACCGGATTTCTTGCGCGAAGACGATGGCCACAATCAAGATGCCCACGCCGATGAACTCGCCGAGGGCGTCTGCGGTGTAGCGCAATCCCGCCGCATCCAGCACTTTCCAAACTGCATACACGGCCCCCAGTCCGATGAGCACCGGGATCGCCGCCGTACCTCGGGCGACCCGGAAGAGCTGGTACCCGAGCGTTGCAAGGAGGAGCAAGTCCACCGCCCGCACGGCCCATTCAGGAATCATGCTGGCCACGGTCCAGGAAGGGGGGCTGGTTCGAGCAAGTGAAAGAGCGTCAGCACTTCCCGCGCGGCGGCGACGTCGTGCACACGCAGCAGATGCGCTCCCCTGTGGAGAGCCCAAGCGTGCAAAGCGGTCGTGCCATTGAGTGCTGCTTCGGGGGGGATGCCGAGCGGTTTGTACACCATCGATTTGCGGCTGACGCCGACAAGGAGGGGAGCTCCTAAGCTGTGAAACATCTCGAGGTTCGCCAGCAGTGCATAGTTGTGCTCCAGCGTCTTTCCGAACCCAAACCCCACGTCCAGCAGCACGTCGCCGATGCCTGCTTCCCGGGCTTCAGCGAGGCGCATTCCCAGTGCTTTGTGCACCTCGAGTACCACGTCATCGTAGTGGGGTGCAGCTTGCATCGTGGCAGGCGTCCCTTGCACATGGGTCAGCACATAGGGTACTCCGGCGGTGGCCACGGCGGCAAACATCTCGGGGTCGAGCGTGCCTCCGCTGATGTCGTTGACGAGGACAGCGCCTGCTTCGACCGCTTTCCGCGCCACCTCTGCACGGTAGGTGTCCACCGAAATCCGGGCGTGTGGACGGGCTTCCAGCAGCCCCTCGAGGACCGGACGGATGCGCTCCCACTCGTCTGCCGGGCTTACTTCTGGCGCCCCAGGCCGGGTCGAAGCCCCGCCGAGGTCAATGAAGTCCGCTCCTGCATCCCAAGCCGCCACCGCCTGTGCCACGGAACCGCCGCGGGATCCCGCGTAAAACGAGTCAGGCGTGCAATTCACCACCGCCATCAACCGCGGGCGGTCAAGGGGAAGCAAGGTGCCCCGTAGGTTCAAGGAGTAGGCATGCATCCGGACGTATCTTCGCTGCGAAGGTACACGCCGATGCACGACACGATAGCCGCTTACGACGCCGAGTTCGAACGGTGTGCCCGCCTGTTCACGGCGAAGACCGTGGATTACGGGACCGCCTGGCGCATCCTGCGTCCAGCATCGCTGACCGACCAGCTGTTCATCAAGGCGAATCGGATCCGGACGTTGCAAGAAACAGGGGTTTCGCAGGTAGGAGAGGGGATTGTAGAGGAGTTCGTGGGCATCGTGAATTACGGACTGTTGGCGATGGTGCAGCTCGCGCTCCCGGCGGAAACTCCGTGGGAGCTGGAAGCAGAGGAAGCGGAGCGGCTCTACCGGGCAGCGTTTGCGGATACCCGTGCGCTCATGCAGCGGAAAAACCACGACTACGGTGAAGCTTGGCGGGACATGCGCGTGGGCTCGCTCGTCGATTTGATCCTGATGAAGGTCCTTCGGGTGAAGCAAATCGAGGATGCGGGCGGACGCACGTTGGTGTCGGAAGGCGTTGAAGCGAACTACATGGACATGGTCAACTATGCCCTGTTTGCCCTCATTTTGCTGTCTGAGTCGAATCACGGTTAACGGAACACCCATGCATTACGTCGTGCTGATTGCGCGCATCCTCGTCGGGACGCTGTTCGTGGTCTCGGGTCTGATCAAGGCAAACGATGCGTTGGGCTTCATGTACAAGCTGGAAGAATACTTCGAGCCGGGTGCATTGAATCTCGTGGCATGGACGCCGTATGCGCTGGAACTTGCTGTTTTCGTGTGTGTTTCGGAAATTCTGCTCGGCGTGGCGTTGCTTACAGGGGCGTGGGCCCGCCTGACGGCGGTGCTGACGGCGGCGATGATGGCCTTTTTTACGTGGCTCACGTGGTACACCTCCACGTGCGATCCCTACGGCATGAAGACCGTCATCGATGCAGCTGGGGCCGCGGTGACCATTCCGAACCAATGCGTGCTGTCGTGCGGATGCTTCGGCAATGCCATCCCGTTGACGCCGTGGGAGAGCTTCATCAAAGATTTGGTCATCAGCGCATTGACCGTGCCGGTTCTCGTCGGAGCCTTCACCGGGCGGACCGTGCTGAATGCAGGAAAAGATGCGTGGATCGCCGTAACATCGAGCCTGGTGCTGCTGTGGATTTTCTGCGAAGCCATGCTGCATTGGAACTTCCCGGTGCTCTTTCTTGCCGGGTGTTGGGCAGTGGCGGAAGGCGCTCGGAGGCGCGTTTCAGGTCGCCTCCAAATCCCCGCCATGGCCGCCGGTACGTTGGTGCTGACGGGGGCATTCCAGGCCTGGACACTGGCCTATGAGCCGGTCCGCGACTACCGTCCGTATGCGGTAGGGGAGAGTCTCATCGAGGGCCGCAAATCCGCTGAGGAACTGGGACTTGAGCCCCCTCAGTTCGCGGTGGAATACACCTTCCGCAACGTCACCACCGGTGCAGATACGGTGGTCTTGAGTACGGATTGGCTTGCCATGTACAAGGAGCCCGTGTTCGCTGCCACGTACGAAGTGGTGAGCTACGAAGGGCCGCAAAAGAAAATCAGCGAGGGCTACGAGCCGCCCATCCTGGACCTCCAAATGCTTGACGCAAGCGGCAACGATGTGCTGGATTCCATCCTGCAGCTGCCCGGCTTTGTGTGGGTGCACGTGTCCCGCGACCTTGCCGCAGCCGGGAGCCGAGGGGTGCCGGAGTTGCAGGCTCTTTCGCGGGAGGCCTCCGCACGGGGTTGGCATTTCTTCGGCCTGACGAGCGCTCCGCCTGCGGAGGTGGCGGCCTACGGGTCGGCGCACGGTCTGGCCTACCCCTTTTTCGGTTGTGACCAAACGGAATTGAAGATCATCGCCCGCGCGAATCCGGCATTGCTGCTGCTCAAGGACGGCGTGGTTATGGGCAAGTGGCCTTGGCGCGCATTGCCCACCGTCGAAGAAGCCCGCCGCACCTGCGGTATCGCCCCGTGAACGCCGGCGCGCTCGCACGCCGCGCCCTGCGCGGAATCGGAGTGTTGTGGGGCACGTTGACGCTGGTGTTCGTCCTGTTTTCCTTCGTTCCGGATCCTGCCCGCCAGTTGGCGGGCCAAAACGAGTCCGAAGAAGCGGTCGCAGCCCTGCGCACGAAGTGGGGCCTCGACCGCCCGTGGTCCGAGCGTTACATCCACTTTCTCGCCGGTCTCAGTCCATTCCGACCAGACGAGGCTGGTGTTTGGCGCGTACAGCCGCCCGACCTCGGGCGTTCCTACCTCACAGACCGCCCGGTCGGCGCGGCCATCGCCGAGGCGTTGCCCGGTACGATGTTGCTCGCGGTCGTTGCCATGGCTGCCGCGCTGGTGGTGGGCATCGGCATCGGTTTGCTGCTGGCGGCCCATCCCGGCAGCCGCTGGGACACGGCGGTACTGGGAGTGGCTGCGCTGGGAATGTCGGCCCCGTCGTTCGTCGTGGCGCTTGCCGTGGCCTGGCTCTTCGGTTCCGTGTTGCACGCGCTCACCGGGCTCCCGATGACGGGAGGCATGATTGCAGTCGACCCGTTCCATGGACCGCAACTCGCATGGTCCCATGCCATCCTGCCCGCTTTTACGCTGGCGCTGCGCCCGTTGTCCGTTGTGATCCAACTCACCCGAAATGCCGCGCTCGATGTCCTCGCGACGAGCTATGTCCGGACGGCGCGGTCGAAAGGACTCTCCACGGTCCGTGTGTTCTCGCACCATGTGCTGCGGAACGCGCTCAACCCGGTGCTGACGGCGGCGTCGGGCTGGTTTGCCGGGATGCTCGCCGGGGCTGTCTTCGTGGAATTCGTCTTCGGCTGGAAGGGCATGGGGATGCTGATGTTCCGTGCGCTCGAGCAGAATGATTTGCCGACGGTGCTGGGCTGTGTGGCCGTGGTGGCCACGACCTTCGTGGTCCTGAACGCCGGGATGGAAGGGGTCTACCGGATGCTAGATCCGCGGGTGCGCCCTACGCGGTGAAGCTGGCGTTCAGGTGGTGGATGAGTTGCTGGGCGGTGGTGCTGAAGTACCGCTTCGTCCGGTAGCTCGAAACCCACTGGATGCCGCGCAACGCATTCGTCAAGAACAATTCATCCGCGCGCAGGAGCTCTTGCGGGCTCAGGTTGCATTCATACACCTTCATCCCGGCGGCTTGTGCCACGGCGATTACCGCAGCGCGCATGACGCCACCGACCGGACCGCATTCGAGACCGGGGGTATAGAGCACCCCGTTGCTCGCAAGGAACAGGTTCGAGCGGGTGGATTCGATGATTTGGTGCTGGTCGTTCACGATGAGGGCTTCGTCGAAGCCTCCGGCTTCGGCCCAAACCGCGGACTGGACATACAACGTCGCGGCGAGGTTCTTGAAGTTCGCCAGTGGGTTGAGGGGCTTGCGCATGTCCGTGTAGATGTCCACCTTGAGTCCGCGCTCGTTGAGCACGAATTCGTTGTCTTCCAGCGGCTTCACTGTAGCCACCCAGGCCATTTCGTGGGCGACGGGGAGGTACCGCCCCCCTCCGGAGCGGTAAAATGTGGCCCGGATGTATCCGCCTTCGTGAATGCCTGCCCGGTCCGTCAGTTCCTGCAGCGCGGCCTCGAAGCGCTCTAACGTGAAGCGCTCGGGAACGGCCAACTTGTGGCCGGCGCAGCTGTCCAGAACGCGACCGTAATGCAGTGCCACGTGTCGCGGCCGCCCCCCAACGATGCGGATGGACTCAAAAAAACCGTCTGCGAACGCAAAGGCTCGGGTTGCGAACACCGTCGGCAACCCGTGCACGTCGGTCAATTCTCCGTCCACGAGGTAGTGTTCGGTCGCCGCGGGTGCGGGGGGGATGAAGGTGAGGGACTTCAACATGGCACGCAGGAGGGAAGGGCTTCTACTGCGGCGAGCAGGTCGCCGTTCACAGGGATTTTCACGCCCCGTACCCCCGCACCGGCCGCGGCGTCCAGGTCCCGGTCCTTGTCACCGATCATCCAGGACCGGGCGGCATCGAGGCCGTACCGGGCGAGGGCCCGTTCGATCATCAAGCTGCCGGGTTTGCGGGACAGGCTCTCGCCCGCGTCGGGGTGGTGGGGACTGTAGAGGATGCCGGTGATCGGCGTGTTTTGGGCTGCACATGCGGCATGCAAGACGGCGTGGATGGCGCGCACATCGTCGTGGGTGTAGAGACCCTTTGCAATGCCGCCTTGGTTCGTGATCACCACCACGGCGTACCCGGCCGCAGCGCTGGCCTGCATGGCGGCGAGGAAGGTGGGCAGCAACGTGAATGCATCCACGTGCGCCGTGTAGTCGCCGGGGTCGTGGTTGATGACCCCGTCGCGGTCGAGGAAGAGGGCCGGTCGCTTCACAAGGCCGAATCTACGCACAACGGGTTCATCCGATGCGGCTTCCGGGCGGTACTTCATGGTCCGGTGCAAGCAAGCTCACCCCTTCCGCTGAAAGTGAGCCCAGTACCAGGCATCGAGAGAGGACGGGTCCTATTTGGCGCGGCGGGAAGTTCACCACGGCTACGACTTGTCTCCCGACGAGCTCCGCCGGCGCATACCGGTCGGTGATGCGCGCAGACGACCGCAAAACGCCGAGTTCTGGTCCGAAGTCGATGGCCAAACGGATGGCGGGAATGCGGGCCTCCGGAAAGTCATGCGCTTCGACGACGCGCCCCACCCGCAGGTCGACCCGTTCGAATTCCGCGGGGCTCAGCGGCTGCTCCATGGGAGCGAAGGTAGGCGGCCGGGTGCGTCTTCGGTACCTTTGAAGCATGGAGCAGGGATTCGACTTTCCGGTGTTGACCGGTGAAGCGTGGCGGGCCCTCGCCGGGGACGCAGCGGCAGAACGCCTCCGCTACGACGGCCTGCGAGTGCCCGTCTGGCTGGACGGCAGCGACCCCCGCGCGACCCCCCACCCGCTGCCTCTAAGGCCGGTGCCGGTCGGAGCGGGCGGCTGGGAAATCGAGCAGAGCTTCGCCGACGCCGCTGCGCTCGGCACGGCCCTCGGACACGGCATCGAGGGCGTCCGGATTCCCGCTTCCGCCCAACGCGACCCCGGCATCGCCCGCCTCCTCGACGGCGTCCACCTGCCCATGGTGGCCATCCACCTCGACGGCGGCGGCGAACCCGGCGTCCTCCTGGATTTCATGGACCTTGCCGCCGGAACCGACGCGTCCGCACTCGTCGGAACGTGCTCGCGGTGCGCGATGCAGCCGGATGCCGACGCCGGCCGGCTCGCGCTCCACGTGGCGGCGTGGGCTGCGGTGCTGCCGCGGTTCAGGACGTGGGGGTGCGACGCACTTCCGTGGATCGAAGGGGGGATGGGAACCGTGGATGCGCTTGCCGGCGTGGTGCGCGCGGCAGAGGATGCGCTGATCGGGTTAGAGAAGGCAGGTATCGGGCCACGGGCCGCGGCGGAACGGGCGGTGGTGCGTTGGGCTGTGGATACGGATGTGTTGCACGAAGTCGCTGCGCTGCGGGCGCTGCGGCTGCTGTGGGATGCGGTGCTCGAGCGGCACGGGGTAGCGGGGGTGCCGCTGCGCATCGAGGTGCGCCCCGCGATGCGGCGGTGGACGCGGGTCAGGCCCGAGGACAACCTGCTGCGGGTGGTGGCTTCGACATATGCGGCAGTGCTGGGATGTGCGGATGGCATTGAGGCACTTCCGTCGACCGCACGCAGCGCTCCCCCGGCGGAAGGACCGCTCAGGTGGGCACGGAACATACAGCATCTGTTGCGCGAAGAGTGCGGGATGCTCCGGTATGCGGATCCTGTGGCCGGAAGTCGGGCGGTCGAGGCGCGGACCTCGGCCCTGATCGCAGCGGTGGAGGAGGAGCTCAGGCAGCAGCCTTCGTGGGCTGTTTGGGTCGCACAGAAAGGTCCGGAAGCGGCGTTGCGGCGGGGAAGGGAGGCGTTGAAGTCCGCTCCGTTGTTCTTGCCGGTAGACGTCCCGCGGGGGGAGGATGCGGAGCCAGACCTTGTGCATCCGGGCAACGGATTGCCGGTGCCGTTTTTTGTTGCAGATTACCCGAAGTCCTGAGCATGAGCCACTTGCACGAATCCTTCGGGCCCGGTGTGCCGCCGTTTCTCGGAGGGCCGTATCCGACGATGTACACGACGAAGCCGTGGACCATCCGCCAGTATGCGGGGTTTTCGACCGCCGAGGCGTCGAATGCCTTTTACCGACGCAACCTGGCGGCGGGCCAAAAAGGGCTCAGCGTCGCCTTTGATTTGGCCACCCACCGCGGCTACGATTCCGACCACCCGCGCGTGGCCGGAGACGTCGGCATGGCAGGCGTCGCCATCGACAGCGTAGAGGACATGAAGCGCCTGTTCGACGGCATCCCGCTGCGCGAGATGTCGGTGAGCATGACCATGAACGGCGCAGTGCTGCCGGTGCTCGCGTTTTTCATCGTCGCTGGAGAGGAGCAAGGGGCCTCGCCGGCCGAGCTCAGCGGAACCATCCAGAACGACATCCTCAAGGAGTTCATGGTCCGCAACACCTACATCTATCCGCCTGACCCTTCGATGCGGATCATCGCGGACATCTTCGGCTGGACGTCGCGCCACATGCCGCGGTTCAACTCCATCTCCATCAGCGGGTACCACATGCAGGAAGCGGGGGCGACGCCGGAGCTCGAGCTCGCGTACACCCTGGCCGACGGCATCGAGTACGTCCGGACGGGGATGCGGGCGGGGCTGGCCATCGACGACTTCGCGCCGCGGTTGAGTTTCTTTTGGGCAGCGGGCATGGATCACCTGCGGGAGATTGCGAAGCTGCGGGCGGGCAGGCTCCTCTGGGCCCGCGCCATGCAGGGCCTTGGCGCGCGCGATGCCCGCTCGCTGGCCCTGCGCACCCACTGCCAAACCAGCGGCTGGACCCTCACCGCGCAGGACCCCTGGAACAACGTCGCCCGGACCGCGCTCGAGGCCCTTTCCGCGACGTACGGCGGCACGCAGAGTCTCCACACGAACTCCCTGGACGAGGCCATCGCCCTGCCCACCGACGCTTCGGCCCGCATCGCCCGCAACACCCAGCTCTTCCTCCTCCACGAGGCCGGCCTCACAGAATCGGTGGACCCGTGGGCGGGATCGCGCGCGCTCGAGGACCTCACCGCCGAACTCCTCGCCCAAGCGCAGACGTGGATGGACGAGGTGGAGGAACTCGGCGGCATGGCGCGTGCCATCGACAGCGGCGTGCCGAAGCTCCGCATCGAAGAAGCGGCCGCCCGGAAGCAGGCCCGCATCGACCGCGGCGAGGACCGCATCATCGGCGTGAACCTCTTCCCGGTCGAAGAGCCGGCGGACCTCGAGGTGCTGAAGATTGACCAAACCGCGGTCCGGACTGCCCAAGTCGCGCGCCTCGAAGAACTCCGTGCCCGCCGCGACCCTGCGGCCGTCTCGGCGGCCCTCGACGCCCTGCGCGCCGCCGCCCGCGGCGACGGCAACCTCCTCGAAGCCTCGGTTTCCGCCGCCCGCGTCCGCGCCACCCTCGGCGAGATCAGTGCGGCCCTCGAAGACGCCTTCGGCCGCTACCGCCCGGTGGACCGGAAGGTGAGTGGTATCTTCCTCGCCGAGATGGCCTCCGACGAAGCCTTTGCCCGTGTGCAAGCCCAAGCCGACCGGTTCGCGGCCCTCGCGGGCCGGCGTCCGCGCATCCTCGTAGCGAAGATGGGCCAAGACGGCCACGACCGCGGCGCAAAAGTCGTTGCCTCCGCCTTCGCCGACGTGGGCTTCGACGTGGACCTCGGTCCGCTGTTTTCCACCCCGGAAGAAGTCGCGCGCCAAGCCATCGAGAACGACGTCCACGTCGTCGGCGTTTCGACGCTCGCTGCTGGCCACGCCACCCTGGTCCCTGCCTTGCTCGCTGCGCTGCGCGAGGCCGGCCGCCCCGACATCCTCGTCGTCGCCGGCGGTGTCATCCCGGAACCCGACCACGCCGCCCTCTACCGCGAAGGAGTGGTGGGAATCTTCGGCCCGGGCACGCCCATCGCGGCCTCGGCCGGCGACATCCTCACCTTGCTGCTGGAAGCTTACTCGGACCCGCCGAGTTCGGCCGGGTGACCGTTGATCCAGTCCTTCACAGCCATCGCCCGCTTTCCCGTCGGCTTCACTTCGAGGACTTCGTACCACCGGTCGCTGCACGCCAGGTAGACCCGCCCGTCTTCGGCCCGCAGACGACCGGGCATTTCTGAACACGCCCGGTCCGTCGGACGTCCGGAGAGGAGCTTCAGCGGCGCCTCGGAATCCCCCGTCCACGCGCCGGGAAGCGGTGCGAAGGCCCGGACGACGCGGTCTACGGCCACCACGCCGTGTTCTGGAGCGATGCGCGCGTCCGCTTTTTGGAACTTCGGAGCATCGTGCAAGGGACTCGAACCGGTGCGTTCCTGCTGCGGCACAGGCTGCAAGGTCCCCGCAGCGCAGGCGAGAAGTGTTTCAGCCAGCAGGGCCTTTCCCGCTGCGAGCAAGGCGTCGTGCAAGGATCCTCCGGTCGTCGACGGGGTGATTTCCACGGCACGGCTGGCGAGGATGGGGCCGGTGTCGATGGCCGGTTCGAGGGAGAACGTCGTCACGCCGGTGGTGGTGAACCCGTGCAGGATCGCCCACTGGATGGGCGCGGCACCGCGGAGTTCGGGCAGGAGGGAGGCGTGGAGGTTGACGGTGCCGAAGGCGGGCAACCGAAACACCACTTCGGGCAACATTCGGAAGGCTACCACGGCCCCGAGGTCGGGTTTCCAGCCGTTTAGCACCGCAAGAAAGGCCGGATCGCGCAAGCGTTCCGGGCGTTCCAGCGGGAGTCCCGCTTCGAGCGCCACGGCGCTGACTTCGGAAGGCCGCAGCTGCATGCCGCGTCCTGCGGGACGGTCCGGCGCAGACACCACCCCGACCACTTCGATTCCGGGCGTTTGCAAAAGCGTCCGCAGGCAATCCGCAGCGAATTCTGGGGTGCCGAGGAAGACCACCCGCAAGGGCCGTCCGAGGGGGGAAGTGGGAAAGGGAGCCATCAATGGCGGGTGAGTTCGTGCCACGACTTCGAACGAAGGACGACAAAGGTGCCCAGGCCCATGCTGAGAAAATAGGCCCACTCCACCCGCCAGATGACCCAAACCGGTTGCGGCCACACCACCGTCACCGCCAGCACCGCGAGCATGTAGACGCTCACTCCGAACAGCTCGATCCGGAAGGCTGCCCGCGTCGCACCGGCCCCTTGCAGGCTGGCCAGCAGAATCGTGACCACGCCGAAGAGCAAGGTGGCACTCAAGACCACGGGCAGGGTCCGGACCATGGCATCGTGACCTGCGGCATCATCGAAGAAGGTGGAGGCGATGGCATCGGGATAGAGCACGAAACCGTGGGTGAGCAGGAGAATGCCGGCGAGGTTCAGGAGGACGATGCGGCGCACGACCCCCGCAATCTCGGTGTGGCGCCCTTCTCCGAGGAGTCCCGAGACGTAGGTGCGGGTGGTTTGGCCCATCCCCTGGCCCACCACGAAGGCGAGCATGAACATGTTGCGCGCGATGTGCGACACCTTCAGTTCCATCGGGCCCACTTTTTCGACGAAGAAGAAGAACGCCGTCCATGTGGCGATTGTCAGCAGGAGTTGGCCCATCAACGGATACGCAAGGCGCCACCATCCGCGGATCTCGTCGCGCGTCAGAACGGCCCACGTGCGCAAGGCCTCCGGCGTGATGCGCCAGGTCAGAAGCACCATGAGGACCACCGCGACACATTCCGCGAGCAACGACGCGCGTGCCGCTCCCACCGGCCCCATCGGTGTCATCCCGGCCCAACCGGTGACCCAACCGGCATCGAACACCACGTTCACGAGCGCGGCGGCCCCGGAAACCACCAGAATGGGCCATGTCCGGGCGGATCCCATGTACAAGGCGTTGAAGGCAAGCAGGATCGAGAAGGGCAGGAAGCCCCACATCCGCACGTTGAAAAAGGCGGTGAACACGTCTCGGGTAGCGGCATCTTTGAACAGCCCGCCGAGAAGTCCAGAGTTCGCCGCCGCTCCGATGGCCAGCAGCAAGAGGCCGAGCACGCCGTTCAGTGCAACACCGGTCCGGAACACGCGGAGTGCGGCAGGTCGGTCGCCTTCCCCGATGCGGCGCGCGATGAGGATTTGGAGGCTGGCTGCGCTGGCGATGGCCAGCATCTCCAGGGTCAGGTACACAAGACCGGCATTGCCCGCGCCGTTGATGGCGGATTCGGGCAATTTCGAAAGAAAGTAGTTGTCCGTCAGAACGACCACGAACTGCAAGAGCGTGCCCGCTGAGATGGGCAACGCCACGGCGAGCAAGTCGCGGGGACGGGTGTGCAAGGCCATGTGCGCAAAGGTCGTTTGCAATCTGTCCGTGGCGCTGAACGGCACAAAAAAAGCCGGACCTGATGGCCCGGCTTTCTTCTCGCTTGAAGCGAAGATTACATCTTAGCGCTCAGCTCGGCTCCCGCCTTGAACTTCACGACTTTTTTCGCTGCAATCTTGATTTCTTTGCCCGTTTGCGGGTTGCGGCCCGTGCGGGCGCCACGCTCGGTGACAGAGAACGAGCCGAAGCCCAAAAGGGACACACGGTCGCCCTGCTTCAGAGCGCCTGCCGTTGCATCCACAAACGCATCCAGCGCACGCTTCGCGTCCGCCTTCGAGATGCCGGCCCCTTCGGCCATTGCATCCACCAATTCTGCTTTGTTCATCAGTTGGTAAGGTTAGGGTGTAGAACTACCGAACGGAATCAAATATATAGGCGCAATTTTCAGAACCACAAAGATTTCCGATCGAAAGCGCTGTTTTTGTTCAAAACCTCGTCGCGATGTGGAAAAACCCGATATAATTCACCACTCAGCGCGGTTTTGCTGCCGTTTTCACGGCCCAAACCACAGCCGCCACGCCTCCGCCCAGCAAGGCTTCCGGCCCACTCGCCCCGATGAGCTTCCATTGTGCCACCCCGATCGCCACTGCCACGCCCGCCAGTACACCTCCCGCCAGCGGAATCCACCCGTCGTCTTCGCCTTCTCGCCGCACGCCCCATGCCGCAAACGCCGCCGCCGCGAGGCCCGCAAACCAGCTTACCGCTGCAGGAGCAGCCGCCAATCCCACGGCAGAGCCGATCGCAGCGAACGCCGCACATCCGGAAAGCAAGGAAGTTCGCTTCATGGTGCAAAGGTATCTTCGCGCCCATGACACCCTATTGCCCGGAAGTACGATTTGTGGACCTCGATGCGATGGGCATCGTCAACAACGCCACCTACCTGACTTACCTCGAACAGGCCCGCATCCACTTCTTTAGTGAACTGGTGGGCGCGGAATGGGATTGGCATGCCGGTGGGGTGGTGGTTGCGCGTCATGCGATAGACTACCGCTTGCCGTTGCGGCTCAACGATTCCCCGGAAATCCACACGTGGATCGCGGCCGTGGGAGGGAAGAGCATGACCGTCAAGTATGTGATCCGTCTGCAGGGGGCATCCCATGCATATGAAGTGGCCCGCGCTGAAACCGTACTGGTCGGCTACGACCACCTCCGCGGTGTTTCCGTGGACATCCCGGCCCTGTGGCGCGAGGCCTTCGAGCAGGGTAGGACGGGTGTTCCGCTCACGTAAACCATTCACTTCTGGCTGTTCATGAAAAGATACACGGGCCACGTGAGGGCAAGCCTTCCGCTTAATTTTGCATGGTGTAAATAGTACACCTTCCTTGAGGAATCCCCCTTAACCCTTACCTGAGAAAAACCCTTTAAAACCCTATACAATGAAAAAGTTGTACGCGATCGTTCTCGCGGGAAGCTGCATCGGTTCGGCCTGGGGCCAAACCACAGTCACCTTCCGCGTGGACATGAATGGCCAAACGGTGTCGCCCGATGGGGTCCACATCGCCGGCAATTTCCAAGGCTGGAACGCCGGCGGCACGCAGATGACGGATGCCGACGGCGACGGAGTGTATGAACACACCGAGGTGGCCACCGAGGCTACGCATTACGAGTTCAAGTTCATCAACGGCAACGATTGGCCGTTCGTAGAAGACGTTCCGAACATTTGCCAATTGGAACTCTTCGGCAACGACAACCGCTACCTCGATGTCACCCCGGACATGACCGAGGCATCATACGATGTGTGTTACGGTTCGTGCGCAGCTTGCGGCATGACGGCTGTGTTGTTCCGGGTGGACATGAGCCTCGAAGCGGCCATTTCACCGAACGGCGTGCACATCGCGGGCGAGTTCCAGGGCTGGGATCCGGCTGGAACCCCGATGAGCGATGTGGACGGCGACGGCGTTTGGACCCACTTCGCGGTGTTCGACGCCTCAACCATCGACGGAAACTTGGAGTACAAGTATGTGAACGGCAACGCTTGGACGAACCCGAACGAAAACGTCGCGGGCGATTGCAGCGACGGGACGGGCAACCGTGTCCTCGCGCTGGACGGAAGCAACCTGCTCCCCGGTGTTGCAGGTACAAATGCGGCCTTTTGCTACAACAACTGTGGCTCGTGTGTAGCCCCGACGCAAGTGACCTTGCGCGTCGACATGACCACCCAGCTCGAAGTTTCTACAAACGGCGTGCACGTGGCAGGGACCTTCCAAGGTTGGAACCCGGGCGGAACCCCGCTGACGGACGAGGACGGCGATGGTATTTGGGAAGTCACCCTCGGGTTGCAACAAGGTGCAATCCA
>Ga0315904_10002532_pt1 | contig 28149 bp, 30 predicted proteins | sample LakEriMetagenome_6_FD_203529 | JGI IMG/M metagenome (GOLD analysis project Ga0315904, IMG submission 203529) | Freshwater fungal communities from buoy surface, Lake Erie, Ohio, United States - Buoy 12 MA120 | ecosystem: Environmental > Aquatic > Freshwater > Lake | place: USA: Lake Erie, Ohio...
ATTCGGACCGAGGATGTCTGCTCCTTCACCAAATTCATTGACCTTGATTAGGTAGTGAATGGAGGTGACAAGGAATGTGATCCCCATAAATGCTCCTATGATCGCAATAACAAGCTGTTTACGATCCTGATTCCGGAAAAGAAGTTTGTTCAGCATGGCTCAAAGTTTTAGTTCGCGGTCGTAATTTGTTCCGTGGTCTTCTCCAAGGGTTGTCAGGATAAATCCTGCTCCTTGTTCATCGCAGCGCTGACGGATCAGTTCGAGACACAATGTAGTATTTCCGGTATCCAAATGTGAGAAGGGTTCATCCATGATCAGCCAGTGGAAAGGCTGAGCAAGTGATCGGATGATCGCCACTCTTTGCTGCTGTCCCATTGATAATAATCCGCAACGCTGTTCCCATTTATTTCCGATCTCCAGACGCTCAAGTAATTCTTTTAGCTGTTCTTCCGAATAGACATGGAAAAGATCATTTTTGAGCAGTAGATTTTCACGAACTGTAAGTTCAGGGAAAAGTTGAAGATCCTGAAATACAACAGAAATTCTACGTTGGCGAACCTCAGCCCATTCATCGGGAGAAAAATTCCTAATGTCATCGCCATTATAGGTGATCTTTCCTTCATAGTCCCGACGCAGTCCAACGGCTGAAAGTGTAAAGGTTGATTTTCCTTTTCCGCTGGAAGCATTTAGAAGGATCTTTTCTCCGGTATTGAACTCAACATAACGTCCCCAGATACTTTCTGCAGAATGTTTGATGGAAGCAAGTGGTTCCGGCATTACGTGGTCAAAGACGATCTTCATGGCAGTGTAATTTATGGTCTGATTTTCAACAATCGTTCCAAACCTTTAGTTGGTTGATAAAGATATAGTTGATTTCGAATTTGGTTCGTTTTGCCCCACGGTTTTAAAGACTCAATGATCTCAGGATCTCTGTCACCATCGTTTCATTGTCAGAGTAGGAAAGGGTATGCGCATCATTATATCTTCTTAACCATGTAAGCTGGCGTTTAGCATAGTTACGGGTGTGTTGCTTGATCAGAGCGATTGTTTCTTCCAGACTCAATTCGTTGTCCAGATACTGGAATACTTCGGTATATCCAACTGTTCTGAGCGGTGTTCTATCTCTGTAAGAGAGGAGGGAACGTACTTCATCTACAAGTCCGGATGCTATCATTTGATCAACACGCTGTTCGATCCGTTCATACAATTTCTCACGGGGATGTTCAATGATGAAACGATGTACTTTGTATGGTTGCTCCTTTGAGTTACCCGTTCTCATCTCTGAATAAGGTTTACCTGTAAGTCTAATAGCTTCTATAGCGCGGATAACCCTGCTTGGATTGTTCCGGTCTATTTGAACGTACATTTCAGGGTCTTTTTCCTTAAGTTCCTTCAATAATACTTCAAGACCAAAAGATTCGAATTCTGTTATCAATTGTGACTTAACTGAAGGGTCTGCTGGTATATTATCTATTCCCTTAATAAGGGCGTCCACAAACATTCCGGAGCCTCCTGAAAGGATTACGCGATCATGGGTTACGAAGAGTGCTTTAAGCAATTCGTCAGCTTCCCGGGCAAATCGTGCTGCAGTCACCTCATCTTCAATGTTATGGGAATCGATGAAATAATGTCTGATGCCTTCCTGTTCTTCTGTTGTTGGTTTGGCCGTCCCGACCGACATTTCGCGATAGAACTGCCTTGAATCAGCGGAAATGATTACACTGGAAAGAGCTTTAGCCAGCCCAACGGCAAGACCTGTCTTCCCACTGGCGGTGGGCCCTTGAATGACGATAAGTTCCTTCTTGATCTCGGATGGTGAATCTTGTATCATTTGAAAACTGACTTCCATTCAAGGTGACGATCATAAATAGATCTCACATATTTGAAGGTTATTGCACCGCGGTGGGCTCCACTTTGAACAACCGGATCACGGTAATAGCTTTGTTTGGAAAGATTCAGCATCATGATCTCTACGTTATCGTCCCAGCGTTTCGTATCTTTTCCATATTTGGCTGCGAGACGAATTGCATCTTCGACATGGCCCAGACCGGCATTATAGCTTGCCAGGCAGAATTTGATCCGCTGTTCTTCATCCGGGATTTTCGCGAACTTTACGTAATACTTGTGGATCAGCTTCATTCCTCCGGCAATCTGGACGGCAGGTGGAGAATCAGGGTAGACACCGTATTTTGGACCCACGTTTGGCATGAACTGCATCATGGAGTAGGCTCCGCCGTATCCAACCACATTTGGGTTAAAGCGAGATTCCTGATAGGCCATGGAGGCAAGCAGCGTCCATTCCCAATTATATTTTGCTGCTTCGCGCTTAAAGATAGCGTCATAAGGGGAAAGTTCTCCTTTTCGAGGTTTGAACACCGGAGCTGTCATTGCAGAAGAGGCACCCATTTCGAAGTACTTTCTTTTCAGGTAACGGAACCCTGCCTTGCTCATGAAGTTAAGGAGCCATTTGTCGAACCTTGCCTTCAATAGGGGGCAAGACTTCCTCAATCCGAAGCAGATTTTTTGCTTAACTGACAGTTCTGTACTGATGTCCAGATTGTCGTAGAATTTTTCATTGGCTCGAGCAATATTTTCTTCTGTGACCGTGTAATCGATCATGCCATCAGCAACCATTTCAATAAGCTCTTCCACACCTGTCTGACCGTTCTGCTCCTCCATGTAAATGGTGTCACCAATCTCTTCCTGAAGGTGCAACAGACGCTGATGATTGCTGGAGTTCTTCCAGATATGTATTTTTTTTCCTGCGAGTTGTTCGGGGCTCTTGACCATCCATGCACTGAGCTCTTCATAACTCATCTTTTCCCATCCTTTTGGTTTTCGCTGCACGAGAACCTGAGGAGTAACAAAGTACGGTTCGGAAAAATCGATGTCATTCAGCCGGTCTTTGGTATAGGTCAGGTTACAGGCTATCAGATCTCCTTCCTTTGCATTCAGCAACGGGATCATTTTATCCAGATCGTGAACGACTTTTACTTCAAGCTGGACTCCCAATTCATCTGCGAATTCCTTGAGGAGCTCGTATTCAAACCCCATCTTCTTGCCCCGATAGATAAAATAGGACGTTGAGCTGTTTTCCATGAGGACAGTGAGGGTCCCCTTTTTGAGGATATCTTCCAGATCTCCGGATTCTTGAGGTTTTTTATTTCGATCACCGGAAGAAGAACTTCCACTGCAGGAAGCCAGCATAACAATGACAGCCGTCAGCAAAGGAAACCATATGGATCTTCGAAATATCATCCGTATTCTTGGATGTGCAAGTTACGATATTTTTTTAACGCTCAGAGTCCATTTGGCTCGAGGCGCAGATTCTCAAAATGAGGAATGGCATCCTGCATGAAAAGCTGAAAGGTGCCTTCCATTCTCTCTCGATGAGCATCAAATAATTCGGGAGCAATATGCAAAGCATTTGGGAAGGATAGTTTAGATCCGACACCCGTACACATTTTTTGTAAGCCTTCTCTGGATGCGTAGTGGATCATCCAGTCATTGCGCTTCAGCTGAAGGGTGAATATGTGGAACTCTTCCGTGTAACCGTCTCTTTGACTAATCTCGAGCTCATAGAATTGATCCAGGAACTGACGATAGGGCAGTGGGTGAAACTTCGACCAGTTCGATGCTAACAGATGGTCAAAAATAAGATCAATGGCAATCCCTGTTACTTTAGGGAGAAAGGGATACAATTCGTGCATCAGTTCGTTGACCTTTGGATGGTGGTCAATGTATGAGTCAATTTTCCGATGAAGCTGGATCCCTTTACGTAATACCGGCGGATAGTTTGAGAGGTCTGAGCCTTTAACAAAGTCGCCAAATAGATTGGCATACATTAGTTGGAGATCATTCCCCGAGAAATAAAGATGCCCCAGATAGTTCATGGGCTTAAAGTAAAAAAAAACTCCCGTTTTTCGCGGGAGTTCGGAGATCAGTATTCATCTTCGTTAAACAGAAAATCCTCACGTGAAGGATAGTCAGGCCATATCTCTTCGATACTTTCATAAACATCGCCTTCATCTTCAAGGTCCTGCAGATTTTCAACAACTTCTAGTGGTGCTCCGGTTCTGATCGCAAAATCGATCAACTCATCTTTAGTGGCCGGCCACGGTGCATCTTCCAGATAGGACGCCAGTTCTAATGTCCAATACATCTCAGTCCTTTTTAATGGTTATAAATTCGCGCAAAAATAGACTTTATTTGATTTTTTCCAAACTTAACGATCAAAAGAATCGAATTGTTTTTTCAACAGTGTAAAAAAACACTATAAGCGTGGTTTCCAGGGGTATTCTTCAGCCTTCAGATCCCTGGTCAGAGCTCTACTCAGCACAAAGAGATAGTCGCTTAGACGGTTTACGTACTGGAGCACCATTACTTCGACGAATTCGTGAGTGGAAAGATCTACTATTATCCTTTCTGCTCTTCTGCAGACACAACGCGCAATGTGGCAAAAGGATACAGTTGTATGTCCTCCGGGAAGAATGAAATGTTTCATTTCCGGCAAGTTCTCATCCATTTCATCCATCCATTTCTCCAGTAAATCAATGTCCTCTGATCTCAGGTCCGGGATACGCATATTTGATTTCTCCGGGTCAGATGCAAGACTGGAACCAATCGTGAATAATCTATCCTGGATCTCTTTCAATTGGTCAATATAGTTATTGTCAATGTGTTGATCCCGAATTAATCCGATGTATGAATTCAGTTCATCGATGGTACCATAAGCTTCAATCCTTAAAGAGCTCTTCAATACTCTGGTACCTCCGATTAGTCCTGTTGTTCCCTTGTCTCCTTTTTTTGTGTAGATCTTCATAATCCTGTTTTAAGTCAACATTGCGAGTTCAGTCTGTAATTCAGCTATTCTCGATTTTTTTCCGTGAACTCTTATGTTTTTGGCAGTTTCTGTGCGGAAACGATGTACGTCTTCAAGGTATTTAAGCTGGAACATCACCCATTCCTTGTCATCCATTTTCTTTCCGTAATTCTCCATCTCAACCCTAAGTTTTCGCACGACATTGTAGTAGTCAGCTCGTCCGAGGTAGTCATGGTCTGCATCACACATGATTTGTTGTAGAGGACCTGAAGGTGAAGAACCGTTTTTAGTGCTGGCGATAATCTCAGTAACTATTTTGATCTGTGAATTGGTATATCCGAATCGTGGGAGATTCGATTGTGCCAAGAGGATCGCAAAGTCCTCATTATGATCGTAGCGCCAGATAAAACCGGCATCATGGTATAACACTGCAGTACGAAGCAAGAGAATGGACTCATCGTCCACACCTTCCAGGCGGGCAAAACGAATAGCTGCTTTTTCCACGTTCAGGGTGTGATTGATGTCATGATACACCAGATCCTCGGGTAACAATGATCTCAACCTGTTGGTGATATCTCTTCGCATCAGTTCGAAATCGATGGATGACAGACCACATTTCATACGCAGTGCACCCGATGCTACATTCTCGTCATCCGGTAAAGTATGTTCAGGATTGATCTTGATCAGATAGTGCATTGGAATACTGCCACCACGTTTATGAATCGCCACTTCTCCACGCGATTCGGTTATAAAGTGCAATTTTACCTTGTTGAGGATCTCTTCCGTGACGGTGATGTGTCCTGGTTTAGAACCCTGTTCTGCGCGGGCTGCTATATTGACTGAGTCCCCCCATACATCAAAGCTGATCTTACTAGAGCCAATGATCCCGGCAACGAGCGGGCCGCAATGGATTCCTACACGCACTTCCCAGTAATCCCGTCCTAATGCTCGGGCAATGTTGCGTTCAGTTTGCATGAAATCCCTGATCTCAATTGCGGCAAGACATGCTCTGATCTCTGGCTCAGGGTGATTCTCCGTAACACCTGCAAGCGCCATGTAGGCATCCCCGATGGTCTTGACCTTCTCCAGTTTGTAGCGTGCCATTATCTCATCAAAGCGGGTGAAATAATATTCCAGCTTTTTGAGAAGGCGTATCGGCTTTATGTTCTTCGCCTTTATGGAGAAATCAACGAAATCAGTGAATAGGATCACACCGTTCTCAAACCTTTTTGGGGAGAATTTGCCATTGTCTCGGAGGTCTTCGAGTACGGCTATTGGAAATATGTTGCTCAGCAACTGGTTGATGCGTTGATCCTTGTAATAAAGGGTCTTGTAGACATCGATCTTTGCTTTGATCAAGTTAGGATTGAATGGTGTGGTAATGAAGTCAACTGCACCTTCATTCATTCCTCTCACCATTTTTGCACCTGAATGTGAGTTATCCGTGATCACGATCTTATACATGTTCTTCACGTTACTCACTTCCTTCAAAGTCTGAAGCAATTCAATCCCTCCAAAATCAGGGTTATCGATATTGATCAGGAGGATCCCGATCTCTTTTTTTTTCAGGATTGCGATACCATCGGTGACGGAGTCGGACTGAAGTATGTTATTCCCCCCTCCGGACAGGATTTCCTTTAAACCTTTAAGGTTTCTAGGGTTTTCATCGATAATCAATATGTTGATAAACCTTTCCAGAGCGATCAATTCCCGTTAAAGTTAATGAATTGACTGTTTCTATGAACAGCTGTCTGAGAAATTACGGACGATTGGCCAGTGCATCTTCTATCGTGGTCTCTACGCCGGTCAATTTGAGGATCTTCTGGATCACTCCATCCACGATCGAGTCCGGGCAGGAAGCTCCTGAAGTCAGTGCGATCGTTAGAGGGATGTCATTGGAACCAAGAAAATCGGTTGTTGTCTCGATCGACTTATTGTGAATATTGAAGTGCTGCACAGTTCCATGGTCACTGATCTCACTTGATGAACTCACGAAGTAAACAGGGAATTTCTGTTCCAACAGTTCTACGAGATGGGTGGTATTGGAACTATTGTATCCGCCAACAACTATGGCAAGGTCTGCAGATTCTTCAAGCAGTCCAAGTGTAGCAGACTGGTTATCGTTTGTGGCATAACAAAGCGTATCTCTGGTGTCTGCCATGTGATCTCTGATCCTGTCTTCTCCGTATCGATCGATCATCTTTTGTCTGAGAAAATCGGTAATCTCCTGCGTTTCAGATGCGAGCATGGTCGTTTGATTGACCACTCCGATCCTGCTGAGGTGTTGCTCCGGATCAAAACCGTGTGAATACTTTCCTTCAAAAAAAGATAGTAATTCGTCCTTTTTGATGTTGCCTTCTATGTATGATGCTACGATACCAGCCTCCTTCATATCCTTAATTACCAGCGACGGAGCGGTGCTTGAGCTATGGGAAAACGTAGCACGTGTTTCTTCGTGGTCTGCCTTCCCGTGAATAATGATGGTGTAATTCTCTGTTCCCAGCTTTTCGGATCTGTTCCACACCTTTTCCACAAAGGGGCATGTCGTATTGTATGATCTCACATCAACTCCTTTATCTGAAAGGATCTTCTCGATCTCCAGCGTCGTTCCGAACGCCGGTATGATCACAATGTCCTCATCACTGATCTCATTCCATGGGATTAGCTGGGTTCCGTCTGTATCCTGAATAAATCGGATCCCATGTGCAATCAGATCCGCATTTACGTCCGGATTATGGATCATCTGGCTGAGCAGGAAGATGTTTTTATCAGGATTTTCTTCGATCGCTTTGTAAGAGATCTCTATGGCGTTCTCGACTCCATAGCAGAATCCAAAATGACGGGCGATCAGAAATCGGACTTTTCCAAAATCGAGCAGAGTAGGTGAGAAGTCTTTTTTTCTAGGGTCTTCTGCTTTTCGGGCAGCCTTTACCGTTGAAATGATAGGGGATCTGTAGAATTCCGGAATACTGAATTGTTTCATATTGATAGTCAAACAACCATTTACCAACTTTGTTCCTGATGGTTGCGTAACAAAAATAAGCTTAAGAAGACTTTAAAAAAAGAGGGAGGTCAAATTTGCCTCCCTCCTTTCTGTTACAGAATAGATAGTTATTGAATGATTACGTTCATGTCCTTATTGTGTTTGACCTTGAAGCTGAAATCGATCGTTTTGGATTCTTTCGGCTTAAGACTTATTTGCCATTCCAGGAATCCGGTTCTCGTATCGTGTTTTGCTTTAGCCAGTTCGATGGGTTCGATGGTGATATCTGCATTGGTTGTCACCGGAATCTGATCCTGGATAACCAGTTCAATTGCTGTTGCCTTGAGATTCTTGACTTCGATCGTATAAGCAAACGTTCGTTCCGTTTTGTCATTGATGATCTTTTCCTTGCAGTCTTTCTTCAGAAGCGTGCGCTTGATCTGAATGTTCGGGTCACGTCCAAGGCTAAGATTCAGTGTGTCTTCCATTGTGCTTGGATCAATGTATGTCTCGCCGATATAGCTTCCATCGAAGAAGATGTTTGCAGCCGCTGGCACAAGTCCAAGTTCATCCAGTTTGGTGATTTGAGCGATCAGGTAGACTGAATTATCCATTTTAGGAACGCTGTAGTACTTGTAATTTGCATCCATATCCACAGATTTGATCAGAACCATATGGTGCTCATTATTGGATTTCACTGAATATGGCAGGTCGATCTTGAACTCTACGGATGACAGCTGTCTCACAACTTCTACGAACTGAGCTGATGTTTCAGCGTCAACCTCTTCAGCCGTAACGCTGTTCGTGTATGCATAGCCCTTGTCAGAAAGCGATTCTTTTCTCATTGCGGCAGGAGCATTTCCGGAATACACATTCTGGACCTTGTATTGGTAGTAATCGATGTACCATGGATGCAGCGTAGGTTTGGTCTTGTTCTGGTAGGGATTATTCGTCGATATGTTGAGTTTTACATTTTCCCAGTCAAGTCCTGTATTTTGAAACACACTAGCCTTGTAGGTAAGGTTGATCTTGCCGTTCATTCCGTCGCTTCTCAGGTCGTATTGAGGAATCCAGCCTGCGTTTGCAGCGAGGTAGGAGATGGAAAGTTTACCGGTTACTGCCTCTTTTGCGGATACCGTGACGATGATTCGGTGAATAGGACCCTGGTCCTTCTGATTCAAACCATTGTTGTTTTGATAGTTCTGAAGCTGAACAAGACGTTCATCCATAACGCGTTTTTTCTCAAGCTTATCCTGCTTACGCTTATTCAACGCCTGCAGTTTTTTGTTGATCTCTGACATCTTGAGAGAATAGTATTCGATAGCCTGCTTCAGCAAATTGATCGAATCATTTACTTTTCCCTGCCCTCGGATAGCACCGTTGTTTGCTAAAATGCTTTTGGTAGCATTGAGCACGTCGATCTCATCCTGGATTTCCTGGATTTCATAGCTGATGACTTTAATACTGTCGGATAGAAGCTGTATATCTTTTTTAACCTTCAGAGGAAGGCCATCTAACGCTACGGGCTCAGGCTTTGGATAGTAAAGCTGGTACTTTGTATCCATGAGGACAACAGCTCCGGTCGCCTTAACTTGTATGCTTTTCGCATCGATGTAAGGACTTACGCCTTCTATAATAAGTTCAGTGATCCCCGGTTTAACAGTATAAGAGGCTTTTTTGTGGATCTGTGCTCCCTGAGCGTAAACCGTTACCTCAGAAATGGAAGCTTTTATGATCTCTTTTTCGTTCGCCAGCGAGTAGAACATGGTCAGGAGTGTCGCTGCCAGTAAAAAATATCTTTTCATGATGATCGTTTTCTGGATTGATACATGAAGCGATATCTTTGGTTCAAATCATCATGGAAAATAGCTTGAAGAACGGTAGAAAAATAAACTGGAGACTCATTAAAAGATTGATCTACAGCGTTGTGATCATTTCTGTTTTTTTTACAGTCTGGTCAAATTTCAGAGTGTATTCGGTGAGCAAAGATTTTTTGTCAGGCGATATCAAAGCACTTCCGAATTCAAAAACAGCACTTTTATTGGGGACCAGTAAGTATGTAAAGCATGGCCGGATGAACTGGTACTTTGAATTGCGCATCAGGGCGTGTGTTGAATTGTTCAACTCGGGTAAGGTGAAGAATATTCTGATCAGTGGAGATAACGGACAAGTTGGATACAACGAACCTGAGGACATGAAACAGGAACTGATGCGACGTGGTATTCCTGAGAAAAGGATCTTTCTTGATTACGCCGGGTTTGACACCTACGATTCAGTGATCCGTGCATGGAAGATCTTCGGTCAAACTGAATTTATTGTGGTCTCACAGAAATTTCACAATCAGAGATCTGTATATATAGCCAGGAAAAACGGGCTGACTGCCTTTGGATACAATGCCAATGATGTCCGGAAGATGAGTGGCATCAAGACGAGGGTTAGAGAATACTTTGCCTGTGTGAAAGCCTTCTTTGAAGTTTTCTTCAATGTTGATCCTCACTTTCTAGGTGAAAAGATCGAAATACCTTAGATCAGTGACTTGATCTCAAGAATGATCTTGTCGGCTAATTCGTTAGCTTTTTGTTCATTCTCACTTTCAGAGTAAATACGGATGATCGGTTCCGTGTTGCTCTTGCGAAGATGCACCCATTCTTTTCCGATATAGATCTTGACACCGTCGGTGGTATCAACTTCTTCATGGGCATGATTAACTGTCATAAACATGAGTACCTGATCGACATCGATATCCGGAGTAAGTTCGATTTTGTTCTTGGAGATCGTATATTTCGGATAGTTGTCGCGGAGGGCTGAAACCTTCATTTTTTTATGTGCAAGATGACTAAGGAATAGTGCGATTCCTACCAGTGAATCCCTTCCGTAATGAAGCTCAGGGTAGATAACCCCTCCGTTACCTTCACCACCTATGACGGCTCCGATCTCTTTCATTTTGGCTACGACGTTCACCTCACCAACAGCTGCTGCAGCGTAGGTCAAACCTCTTGATTCAGTGATGTCACGCAGTGCTCTTGTGGATGACAGATTCGATACTGTAGGTCCTGGAGTATGTGTTAGGACATAATCAGCAACTGCGACTAAGGTGTATTCTTCACCGAACATTGAACCATCCTCACAAACGAGTGCCAAACGATCTACGTCCGGATCAACAGTGATTCCGAGGTCTGCACCTGTTTCCCGGATTCTTGCCGACAGATCAGTCAGGTGTTCAGGAAGCGGTTCTGGGTTGTGGGGGAAATGACCGGTTGGTTCACAGTACATTTTATCGACCTTCAGTACACCCAGTGCTTCCAGTAAAGCAGGCACAAATATTCCTCCTGTTGAATTGACTGCATCAACAACCACAGAAAAATTGGCAGCTGCTATGGCATCCTTGTCTACCAGAGGTAAGGCCAGGATGGCATCTATATGCTTCTTAAGGTAGGAATCATCTTTGGTTACCTTTCCAAGGTCATCTACCTCTGCAAAATCATAGGATTCTTTTTCTGCAATGGCCAACACCGCTTCACCGTCCTTTCCTGATATGAATTCGCCCTGCTCATTCAGGAGTTTCAATGCATTCCATTGTTTAGGATTATGACTTGCTGTTAAAATGATCCCACCATGCGCTTTCTCCATCGGAACGGCAACCTCAACAGTGGGAGTGGTGGATAATCCAAGATCGATCACATCGATGCCCAGTCCAACTAATGTTGAGATCACTAGATCAGAGATCATCTGACCGGAGATACGGGCATCACGTCCGATTACCACTTTTAATCTTGAACCAGTATTTCTGTTCTTAAGCCAGGTGCCGTATGCAGCGGCAAATTTTACAGCGTCAATTGGAGTAAGTCCTTGATCGACTTTTCCCCCTATAGTTCCACGAATACCGGAAATGGATTTGATCAGTGTCATGGTTGATAGAATTACAAATTACTCATGCAAAGTGGTGTATGCTAATTGACATTTAGCGATCTCTTTAAACCGATCATTTTCAGACAGGCAACTGCACACTCAGTACCTTTATTTCCGTGTTTTCCACCTGAGCGGTCGATCGATTGCTGTAGAGTGTTGTCTGTAAGAACACAGAATGCAACCGGTTTCCCGTATTTAAGATTGACATCCATGATCCCCTGAGTAGTACCCGAACAAACAAAATCGAAATGTTTGGTTTCTCCCTGAATAACTACGCCTATGGCAATGATACCGTCGACATCTGTGTTCTCAAGCATCAGCTGACATCCCAAAGGAAGTTCAAATGCACCTGGAACGAATTTGATCAAAAGATTTTCCGGGGAAACGCCATTGTCGATTAGTGCTGTTTCGGCTCCTTTGAGGAGATTAAGCGTAATCTGTTCATTCCACTCAGAAACAACAATGCCGATCCTAAAATCGGCACTGTTCGGAATAGTTTCCTTGTTGTATTCAGACAGGTTCTTACCTTCTGTAGCCATTACTTTTTAACAGTTTTGGATGACGCTCTGGCAATGTATTTCTCGATCGACTTCTGACTTGCATAATTAGGATACTCATCACGAATCCTGGTGTAGCACTCAGTTGCTTTTTCAAAATCCTTTACTTTCTCTGCACAAAGCCCGGCCTTGTATAGGTAAATCGGTGAGGTGAAATCGTTTATATTGATGTCAGCAGCCTGAAGGTAAAGCGAGCCGGCTTTTTCGAAGTCTTTCATTTCACTGTGACAGTCACCCTGAAGTCCAACGGTCATGGCAGACAGATAGGAGTCGTTCACGTTGACGCCTTCCAGCTCCGTCAACGCTTTCTTGAACTCACCTTTTGCCATATACTGACGAGCAAGAGTAAACTGTGCATTCTCACCACCCTTCATTCCGTCATATTTCTTTACAACCGGAGCCAGGGCTTCGATCGCCTGATCGGTTGAATCCTTGGCGGCCAGGTTCAATCCTTGCCAGTAAGCATCCATTGATTTCTCATTGTTCGGCTTCCAGATGAACTGACGGTAACCGAAATAACCGATGATAAGCACCAGAACACCGGATACCGCATAGACAGCGATCTTTGCATTCTTGTTTGTGTTGATGGTGTGCTTTAAACTCTGAAAAGAGAAATTTTCTAACATTGTTGCGTATTTAGCCGTGCAAAAATAGTTTTTTTTTCAATATGGCTACCTTAAGTTTTTAACACGAGTTTCCAAAAAACAATAGTCTACGATAAGTCGCTTTCACAGTTGATTCCGTACATTTGCTTTAATGTATCTAAAGGAACTCCACCTTATTAATTTCAAGAACTATGAAGAGGCTGAGGTCAGCCTTGGAAGGGGAGTCAATTGCTTTGTTGGCAGGAATGGTTCCGGAAAGACCAACATTCTTGATGCTGTTTATTACCTCAGTATGTGTAAATCATATTTGAATGTGATGGACAGGCAGAACATCCGTTTCGGGGAACAGTTCTTTTCGGTCAGAGGAGAATGGGAAAAGGATGAGGTTTCGATCGATATTCATTGTGCCGTAAAGCAGGGAACAAAAAAAGTGTTTCGAAGGAATCGAAAAGAGTACGAGAAGCTCGCCGATCACATAGGTCAATTTCCTGTGGTAATGATCTCTCCGTATGACAGAGATCTGATCTCAGAAGGTAGTGAGCTGCGAAGAAAATGGATGGACGGAATCATTTCTCAGTTTGACCGTCAATACCTGGAGGACATACAGCGATATTCACGAGTGTTGGAACAACGCAATGCACTTTTAAGGAACATGTTCGATCATGGTTTGTTCGACAGGGAATCCATTGATGTGTGGAATGTTCAGATGTGTGAACTCGGCGATAGAATTTATGAAAAGAGGGTGAAGTTCATCAACGAATTCCTCCCCGTGTTCAGGGAACGTTATGATTTCATCGGAGAGATCACGGAGGAAGTCGGATTGGAATATCGTTCGCAGCTGCATGAAAGTTCATTTTCAGATCTTCTGACTACCTTCGAAAGAAAGGATGCACTAAGTCATTATTCGAATGCCGGCGTACACAAGGACGACCTTATCTTTACCATCAAGGGGCATCCTATCAAGCGTTTCGGTTCGCAGGGACAGCAGAAATCCTTTATTATTGCGCTTAGACTTGCTCAGTATGAATGGTTGAGCAGACATTTAGAGGTTAAGCCGGTGTTGCTCCTTGATGACATTTTTGATAAACTGGATCAGACACGGGTTAAAAAGCTCTTGCAGCTGGTGTCAGATCATTACTTCGATCAGGTATTGGTAACAGACACTGAGCAGGAGAGGTTGCAGCAAATCTTTACATCTGTTGATTCCGAACTACGGATCTTTCGTGTGGAAAGTGGAGTTGTTCAACCTGTAGTCACTGAATTAAAGACTGAACAACTATGAGCGATCACCGACGATTTTCCAATGATGCTCCTTTAAAGGATATTATCGATAAACTGATGAAGGCTTATGGTTTGGAGCATCGCATGAAGGAGATGGACGTGATCAACGCCTGGCCTGATCTCATGGGTGCGGCTGTTGCTCATCGAACCAAAGAACTCAAGATCAAAGAAAAGGTGTTGTATGTCTGGATGGACTCATCTGTCATGCGCGATGAATTGCAGCATGGGAAGCAGATCATCATCGACAGGGTGAATCAAAAGGCTGGCTACGAGATGATCACGGATATCTGGTTCGGATAGGATGTGTTGATTTCCTTTTGCATTTCTGTTGACAATTTTTAACAGACACTTCAGGAGCTTCTCCGTAAATTCGTGCTCCATGAAAAATCTGATCCTCAGTACACTTTTTCTTTGTTCTCTGCACCTTGTATTTGCTCAGACGGATTCAACGGCTGATGCAAAAAGCTCTACACGCTTGACGCGGCAGATAGACAAGGCGGATTACCCGTTTTGGTTGTATCTTCCTGAGGATAGTATTCTCAATGATAATCCACCGATCCTTATCTTCCTGCATGGCAGAAGCCTTTCAGGTACCAATCTCGACCTGGTCAGGAAGTATGGCGTGATCAAGGAGATCGAAAAAGGAAGAAGAATTCCCGCAATAGTGATCGCGCCGCAGACGCCCGCAGGCAAGAACTGGGATCCGACAAAAATCTTGACAACCTTGAGGTATGTTCAGTCACAGTATCAAACAGATACCAACAGGGTTTATGTTGCAGGTATGAGCATGGGTGGATACGGAACATTGAATTTCACCGGTGCTTATCCTGATGTCGTGACCGCTGCAGTGGCTCTTTGTGGAGGTGGAAATCCGAATGATGGTTGTGATCTTGCCTCTGTTCCACTGTGGATCCAGCACGGAAACGCAGACAGAGCCGTACCGATCTCTGAATCCGAAAAGATCGTTCGTGCGATCAACGCATGCAATGGAGGTAAGAATTTAAAATACACGATCCATCCGGGAGCTGATCATGGAGCACTCGAAAGGGTATTCCGTACGGATGAAATGTACGATTGGCTATTTCAATTCAATAAAACAGTTGAATCTCTGACCGAGGAAAACTAGATTTAGAGCTTTTCGAAGTATTTACGACATTTATATGCCGCCTTTTCACCGGAATTCACTCCTGTTTCCTGCGTTTCCTGTCCTTCACTCCAGCCACCCGCAAAATAGATGTTTGGGATCGTCGCGGACAGAGCATATAATTTCTCCAATTGTTCCTTGAATTCCGGAGTGAGTAGTGCATGGTCGAAAACCTGAACATCGATGAATGTACCGTTTGATCTTACTTTTTCCAGATCAGAGTCATTCAGCCAACTTTTATAAATCCCTTCATAGTCAGGATGGATGCAGCCGAGATCCATGGTATGTGAAACGATTTCATTGCGAACATTCGTGCGGATATTTAAAAAAGATCTTTTGCGGTAACCGAAAGTGCTGTCTCGATGCAAAACCAATTGAGCTTTGTAATAAGGGAACTGTGTGAGAGTCTCGGTCAGGTCCTTGAGCGAATTTTCCTGGTTGAGCATTTTCGCAGCCTGATCGGGGTGGACCGCAAAAACGACGAAATCGAACAGTGATTCACTTTGTCCTGTCTTCACTAAAAACTTATTGCCGCTTTTAACAACAGAAACGACAGGGGTAGAACACAGGATCTGAACACCTTTAACGTTAAGGGAGTCACCAATGGCTCTGACCGTATTCCCCATCCCCTCGTTGAGGATATAAAAAGTATTGCGTGCTAGCGGTCCTCGGAAAGCGAAGAGTTTGACAATATCTATGGCAGAGAGTGTCTTCATTTCATCGGTCGTGGTTCCCAAAGAGGACGCCATAAAAGGAAGGGCGATATTCGTTTTGAAATCTTCGTTCAGTTCTAGCTCGCCCAACCATTTTTCAACCGTTGTAGGATTATCATCTGGGGAGAAGTACAGTTCATGAGCAGCCTTGTAGAATCTGTAAAACTGTCTAAGATTACGAATCTTTTCTCCTCGTTTAGATAATCCTTTAGGGCTGATAAAAATAGGTTTTTCCTTCCCTTCCCGTCGCACAACAAAGGTTCCCGGGAATTCCCAGAGCAGATCAGCTGATACGAGGCTGTATCTTTTCAGAAGTGCTATATAATTTCCCCAGGTCTCGTCAGTGAAATACTGTGCGCCTATATCGACTTTAACGGATTGTCCTTCTGAATTGGTAACGACACGTGTCTGAGCATTCCCGCCTAGTACTTTTTCCTTTTCGAAGATGGTGATCTCCGCCTGGATGTCATTCTCTAAAATATAATGGGCAGCCGATACACCGGCAATTCCACCCCCGATAATAGCCACCTTTCGTTTCCCGCTCTCCTGGGCAAAAGATTGGAAGAAACAAAGCAGTATGAGGATGTATCTCAGTGGTTTCGGCATGTAACATCATTTGTTGTGATGTGGTGGCAAGTTACTAGGAATTTTTGAGATTCTGTCATGAAGAACGATACTTCCCGTCACTGCCACGTTCAGTGAGGAGTTCCCCGGAAGTCGGATGAGGTAATGACATTTTTCTTTGATCCAGTCTGGCAGACCTTCATCCTCTGAACCAAGAAGATAGATGGCTCTTTTCGGGTGGTCGAATTCATGCAGGAAGAAAGCTTGATCATCAAGTTCAACTCCAATCAGACGGCAGTCATAGGGGATATTGTTCAACAGATCATCAAAGGTCTTGTAATGGAATAAAGGAATCCTTGACCAGGCTTTCACCACATCTGAAGTCTGTTTCTTGTATTTGTGATCAACTGTGAAAATATAGGCAGCACCTAAAATATAGGCAGAGCGCCAAAGGGTTCCCAGATTATGTTCTGTTCTTCCTCGATAAACACCGATGGCACAGTATCCTTCCTTGTTGATCGTTTTCATGATTCAAAATTCCTGAAAAGAAACGAGAGAGGCTAAGATTTTATGCAGATGTTTTAATTTAGTTTGGAACAGGTGTCGAAAACGCATGATGATCGGTATTCCAAATTCGCTATATGGCGAATTTGGAAATTCGTGAATGGGGAAACTCACAATAATTCAGACTATCATCACTACTTTTAACGATCTTCGCTAAAATATTTCTCTATGAAATTCATCGATCCCGAACTTGATCAGTACGTTTGTCAACATTCTCAGCCAGAGCCATCAGTTTTACAGGAACTTAACCGTAAAACGCACCTCGAAGTGCTGCAACCCAGAATGCTCAGCGGTCATTTTCAGGGAAGGGTATTGAGCATGCTTTCGCACATGATCCGCCCAAAGCGTGTACTAGAGATCGGTACGTATACCGGTTATTCGGCCCTTTGTTTCGCTGAAGGACTTGCCGAAGGAGGAAAAGTGATTACGATCGATGTAAACGAGGAACTGGAAGATCTGGTAAAGGAATACATTGCCAAAAGTGGATTGGATGATAAGGTGGAATACCTTATCGGTGATGCGGCTCTTTTTATTCCCGCTCTTCATGAAGAATGGGATATCGTGTTCATTGATGCCGATAAGAAGAGTTACATCAAGTACTATGAATTGGTCTTTGATAAAGTGAAGAAAGGTGGTTATATCATTGCTGACAATGTGCTCTGGTCCGGTAAGGTGCTAGAGGAATATGAAACGTTGGACCGAGAAACGAAGATCATCATGGATTACAACAATATGGTGCATAATGATCCGCGAGTGGAGCATGTACTGCTGCCTATCCGTGACGGACTGATGATCGCACGCAAACTTTAAGGGTCGTCAATTTGGAACTGAAGATCATCTATCAGGATGAAAGGCTTATAGCCATCAATAAACCACATGGATTACTTGTCCATCGCAGCCCGATCGCTGCGGATGCTTCTGAGTTTGCCGTTCAGTTGTTACGTGAACAGATCGGCAGAAAAGTGTATCCGGTTCACCGTTTGGACCGAAAAACCGGAGGTGTTTTGCTTTTTGCATTGGATTCCGAAATGAATTCGGCCATGCAGCAACTCTTCATGGAACGTGAGGTGGATAAAACCTATCTGGCGATCGTTCGGGGACACTCCCCGGATTCAGGCACGATCGATTATCCCCTGACCGATGAAAAAGGCAATGTACACCAAGCAGTAACGCATTTCAAGACACTTGAAAGGTTTGAGATCCCTTTTCCTTTTGGGAAACATTTAACCTCACGCTATTCACTGGTCGAAGTTAAACCGGAAACAGGTCGGATGCATCAGATCCGGAAACACTTCGCTCATATTTTTCATCCGATCATTGGCGACCGACCGCATGGCTGTAACAAACAGAATAAACTCTTTCTGGAAAAGTGGGGGATGAATACAATGCTGTTGCATGCAAGTGTGTTGATGTTCGTGCATCCGGAGACAGGCGAGAAAGTGCAGATCTCTGCACCAGTTCAACATGATTTCGAAAGGATGCTTCATGAATTCAGGAACTATTCTCTTGTTCCTCAATGATTCAGGTATCTATTTTACAGGATCCCACCAACAAACAACGCTCCCAGGATCAGTAGCATCATACCAACAACCCGCTGAATGCCCTTCATCGTTGTCTTTTTGAGCAGCTCTTTCCCGAAATACGTTCCTAAGAAGGCAAATAGGATTCCGGTAACAAGAATGCTTTTTTCGTTTGATAAGGCCACAAAATCAAGGGTCTGAATATACACGAAAATCCTTGAGATGTCGATAATCAGTGCAATGGCATTGGAAGTACCAATGAACTCCTCTTTGGTCAGACCGGCTTTGTTCAGGAAAGCAGAACGAAAAGCTCCCTGATGTCCGGAAACTCCGCCAAAAAATCCGCTTAACACTCCACCCAGCGGAATCCACTTGCGGTCCATTGACCAACCCGAAAAACGCGGATCGAGATCGAACCAGGCAAAGAAGATCATGAGAAAGCCGATCACCATCTTTAAGGGCGTTAGCGAGAAGGTCTTTTCTGCGATCTGGTAACTGTAGAAATAGTCCATATGTCCAACCACATCCAGCAGCAATCCGCCTAAAATGGCAAAAAGTAAGGCAGGGATCCCGAACCGCAAGAGTGTGTTTACATGAATGTGCTTGTAAACCATTCCGAATTTGAACAGATTATTGGAAAGATGCACTACTGCAGTGGCACCCACCGCCACAGGAAGTGGAAAGAACAAACTGAAAACGGGCAACATGAGCGTGCCAAGGCCGAAACCTGAAAAAAAGGTGAGCGCGGCTCCGAATAGTACTGTCAGGGCAACAATAACGTATTCCATGTGCTTATTTTTGCACAAAGGAAGGGCTTTTGACGCATACCTATGTTACAATAACGTTATCTTCACAATTAAAATGATTTTACGCCATGGCAGATCTGCGCAGTGATACGGTCACAAGACCATCCAAAGAAATGATGGAGGCAATGTTCTCAGCAAAGCTTGGAGATGATGTGTTCAGTGAAGATCCAACTGTGAATGAGCTGCAGGAATTTACAGCTTCTTACTTCGGAAAGGAAGCGGCTTTGTTTTGTTCTTCAGGAACGCAGACGAATCAGATCGCGATCAATGTGCATGTTACTCCCGGGGGAGAAGTAATCTGTCATGAAGAAAGCCACGTCTACAAATATGAAGGGGGAGGAATTGCACGTAATTCTGGTGCATCCGTTCGTTTACTCCAGGGCGACAGAGGAAGGTTGAAGGTGGAAGATATCTCCAAATGGGTCAATAATCCGGATGATGTACACTTTCCGCTTACCCAGCTGGTGAGTCTTGAAGATACAGCTAATCGAGGAGGAGGTGCTATTTACGATTTTGAAGAGATCAAAAAGATCCGGAAGTTTTGCAAGGATCATAATTTACCACTGCATCTTGACGGAGCGCGCTTGATGAATGCACTCGTTGAAACCGGGATAGATCCTAAGGTTTATGCCGCTGAATTTGACAGTATTTCGATCTGTCTTTCCAAAGGACTGGGAGCACCTGTGGGTTCTTTGCTATTAGGGACCAAGGATTTTATTAAGCAATCCAGAAGGGTGAGAAAAGTATTCGGAGGAGGAATGCGACAGGCAGGGATCATTGCTGCAGGAGGTTTGTATGCGCTTCAGTACAATGTAGAGCGCCTGAAAGAAGATCACCGTCGAGCACGAAAGCTGGAAGAAACACTGTCCGGGTTAAGTTGGGTTAAAGAAGTTGTGCCGGTGGAGACCAATATCGTAGTAACGATCCTGAACGATGCTTCCAAAAGGGATCAGATCATCCACAAATTAAAAGAAGCGAACATCCTTATCATGGCATTTGGTGAAGGAATGCTCAGGATGGTAACTCATCTGGATATCACTGATGGCGATATCGAAAGAGTAGGTTCCTGCCTTGAAAAATTACGTGTAGAATGAGAATGTTTCTGCTTCCACTGTTAATCGTCATCCTCGCAGCCTGTGGCCGTGAGGAAGAAGAGGTGATCGATCTGTCGGATATTATTCCGAAATCAGAGCGCAATTATGATGACACGCTTAAAACGGAAAAGAAAGATACATTGTCAGCCTTGTTCGATCTTGACCTTTCTGCAGACGTCGGACTTAATTTCAGTGGGATAAAGCCGCTGGATGAGACGCTTTTCATGGATCGTTTTGGCGCGTTAAGTTCAGTGAAACTTGAATTATTGAAAGATGAGGGAACAGTGTTATATCGGAGCTGGAGCTTTAAAGATTCCTTGCGAACCAGAAACGCTTTCTATAATTGGCTGGACTGTTTCGGACCGAAGTGTAGATCTTTCAAATACCTCCAACACGGTAAATTTCAGAAAGAAGCCATGCTGGTCTTTTTGAATGACACGTCGATCATTTATTTGTCCTCGGATAAGAATCTCAAAATGGATCAGTGGCAGCAGTATTTCGAGAAAAGGTCATCCATTGATTTATGGGATATTGTAGTGAACCAGCGTGCCAACGGAAAAGCTGAATGGCTTTATTACGGAACCTTGAACGGATCCGATAAAAAACAGTTCTTACCAAGTGTAGAAGAAGAAAAATGAAAATAGTCAACAGAGGTTATATCATCGTACGTCCAACAGCTCAGTTCTGGTCTTGGGCTAATCCGTATACAGAAGAAGAACTTCGAGTCGAGGAAGGAGATCCGATCGAACCGAATATTTACCTGATCGAAGAAGATTTTTTCGATGTGGAACCCTTAATTGAACAGAATTTCAAGAAGATCTTTAAGACAGAATTGAGTATGGTCAATGAAGATGAGGGATCCTGGCCGGAAAAATTGACCGTCGAACTATTCTTGAATTGGTTTGATTTGGAATTTGGTGCAACTGTAATCGATCTAGATAAAAGTGACTTGAAAAAAGATTGACAGCTCCAAATAATATTGGATGAATTAACCCTTTTCTATCAAATTTGCATTGAAATAGTTAGGGTCTGTGGATACTTCCTCCGTGATCCACTCAGGTCGCTTAAAAGCTTCGCCTTCATCTGATAGCTCTATCTCAGCGAGGATCAATCCGTTCAGCTTTCCTCCAAAGACATCGATCTCCCAGGTGTGTTCGCCGATCGTTATTTCAAAGCGTTTTTTTTCGATTACCTTATCGGCAAACAGGCGAATCATTTCGTGCGCATCCTCAAGTGGGATCTCGTATTCAAATTCTTCTCTCGAGATTCCCTTTGTAGGACCCTTGATGGTGATATAGCCTTTACTTCCTTTAGTTCTCACACGGATCGTTTTTTCCGGTGAGCGCAACAGATAGGCTTGAATAATGGTCTTGGGTTCCGGTTTAATCTCCTTCTCCCATTTTTCCGGATCCACTAGGAATTTACGCTCGATCTCCATCCTTCTCAAAGGTTCTGTTCCACATATAGTCCCAGTTCTTGATCGCCTCAAAGCGCCGCTGTGCATCTATGTTTGAAGGATGCAGCAAGCAGGATTCAACTGACACTTCCGGTAATTCAGGAATGAGATCGTTTCGCACGAAAATGAAGTTGAAGCCGAGCTCATTTGCTCCTACCAGACGGTAACCTTTGGACTTTGCAAGATTGGTCATAGCAACGGGAGATGCTCCATGGTAGTCGGGATGTTTACCGGGATAAAAGTAATCCGGATCGTAAGGCACCACAATGTCGTACATGCCAAATTCATTATGGGTCTCAATGATCACCACCTGAGGATTCACTGCAGTGATATTTTCCCAGACCCAGTAGTCGTTACCATCAATATCAATAGAAAGCAATCCTATTTCACCGTGGAGTCCACCATTACGAATTAGCTCGTTGATATTCTCCCGAGTGATCATGCTGTTCAGGAATACCGGACGTTCCACTTTCTTGTTCCCGTGCTTCCTGTAAAAGTACTGACCTCTTTCGATCGCTTTAGGGTTCCCGTCAATAAAGAGTCCTGTCCAGTTGTGATGAAAATGAAGGTTGGCCGAATTGCTGTTCACACCATCATCTGAACCGAATTCAAGGAAGATTGGCACCGGATTCTTGATCAGAGAGAAAATGAACAGCAGTAGTCCGTCTTCTTCAAATTGAGAGAAAAGTTTGAAGCCTGTCTGTGATAAATCAGGTAACTGTCCTTTGTCCAGTGATCTTTTGTAAGAGGCTACCAGGTCCGCCTGACGACTTTTTTCCTCTCTCGAGAATCTTCCTGCGATCTTAAAATACAGAATATACTTTTTCAGATAATGTTTGAGAAGAGGATGCATGCTGCGAAAATAAACAGGATTGTTGAACAGAATGATGTTCATGCATTTAAAATACCAAAGAGACATGCTTTGCGTTTAAGGACTAACTTTGCTTTAATGAACATCTATCTCACTTTCGATTACGAGTTATTCTTCGGTCCGGAAACGGGGACGGTTGAAAAATGCATGATCGAACCGACGGAAAGACTCATTGAATTGGCAGGAAAGGAAGTCAAACTGATATTTTTTGTCGATGTCGGTTTTCTGGTGGCCATGGAACGTTTCTCAGCGCAATATCCTGAACTGGGTAGGGTGATCAATAAAGTGAGATTTCAAGTGAAACGACTTGTCGATCTGGGACATGACGTTCAATTGCACATACATCCACATTGGGAGAGCGCTGAATATACAGATGGGAAATGGGTTATCAATGCGTCAGGATCGTACAGACTGGATGATTTTTCTGACGAGTATGCCGGCAGGATCTTCCGTGAGTATAAATCCTACCTGGACGAGTTGACCGGAAGACCGTCCACTGCCTTCAGAGCAGGAGGATGGTGTATCCAGCCCTTTAATAAATTCAGGGATTTATTCATCGAAACCGGTATCCGAATTGATTCCAGTGTGATGCCGGGAGTTAAATATGAGTCCGAGCATTACAGATTTGACTTTACCGACCTAAACAGACAGTCTGCCTACCGTTTCGATAAGGATGTACTTGTAGAAGAGAAAGATGGTATGTTCACTGAGTTTCCGATCAGTACATGGTATTATCCTCCCACCTTCTACTGGAATTTGTATGTTAGGGGGCGTTTGGCGCCGGGCAGGCATAAGATGATTGGAGATGGCCAGTTCATTCCGCAGCCCGGACGCAAGAAAAAAGGACTGTCTTCGGGATCGTTAAACCATATCAGCTGTGATGGCTATTATGCAACAATGCTAATGAAGGCTTACCGGGAATTTAAGCAAAAAGGTGAAAAGGACCTGGTGATCATAGGTCACCCAAAAGGCATGACGGAATACTCTTTTCACAAGCTTGGTGAGTTCATCAAAAGAGTGTCAAAGGAAGAAACGTTCAATATTTTCGGTGAATTAAAATGAGGATCGTTCAACGACATGAACTGGATGTAGTGCGCTGGGACAAATTAGTCGCAGATTCCAGCGGTACTGTGTTCTCCTGTTCCTTTTACCTTGATGCAGTTTCCGAGAACTGGTGTGTTTTGGTAGATGATGCATACACTGCAGGAATAGCTTTGCCATACACTGTAAAGCTTGGGCAAAAAACATTGTACACACCTTTTTTCGTAAGGTATATTGAATGGTTCGGGCAGCCGGATAAAAATGGTGTTCTCCTGATTAAACAACAATTTCATAGGGCCGATATTACGTTGAGAACTGACCTGTTCAGCAAAGGCGAACGGATCGTTTATCAGGAAATCTTACCTGACACGACCTGGAAATTAAATGAACAGTCCAAGCGCATGCTAAAGAGGTTTGATCAGTCAGGTTTGGTTCTTGTCGAGTCCACTGAAACTATTGAAATTGTTCAGGTTATTGAAGAAGAACTTACTTCCAGGGTATCCTCCCTTAATAAGCAATCTCTGGAATTATTGAACAAGTTGCTTGCTAATCTGAACAGGGTGGGTGTACTGAGAGTAGTCAAGTCTTACGATCAGGAAATACTCTTGGGTGGGGCATTTTTCATTTACCATCAGGATAGGCTTATCTACCTGAAGAGTGCATTCAAAGAGAAAGGCCGAAAGGAGGGAGCCATGTATGCCATCATGAACAAACAGATCGCAGCTACTCGTTCATCAGGTCGGGTTTTTGATTTTGGCGGTTCGCGGGTCGAGTCAGTACGCAGATTTAATTTGAATCTTGGAGGGGACGATGTGTATTATTACCGTTTCACCTGGGATTCTTCTCCCGGTTGGTTCAGGATGCTTCACCTGCTCAGACAGTTCAGTCGATCCCGACGGTCAATTCGGACAAAAATGTAAATTTGTCTATGCTCCTTTCAAGATCTGCAACTCCCCGATGGGTGATCATGGTGATCGATCAGGTCATTGCCTTGTTCTCGCTGGGCTTCGCTTACCTGGTGCGTTTTGATCTTAAGGCCGACATAACCGTTATTCAACATGAATGGGAGATCCTTTCCAGATCCATCTTGATCTTTTTCGTTGTTAAGGGGACTGTCTTCTTTTTGTTCAGGATCCATAAAGGACTGGTAAGACATACGTCTACATCGGATATGTGGAGGATTTTCCTCGCAACACTGACAACATCTTTGATCTATTGGGGACTTGGATGGATCCGATTCATATTCTTTGATGGATACTTTCTATTCCCGACATCGGTGCTGATCATGGAATTCATGTTCTGTTTCCTTTTGATGGTGGGTTCCAGATTTTTCGTTAAAGCCGTTTATTTGGAATCTCATCGCGACAAGGGAGATGAAGAACGCGTCTTGATCTATGGCGCCGGAATTTCCGGTTTGATCACGAAAAGGACGATCGAAAAGGACAGCCGATTGAACTACAAGATCATTGGATTCCTGGATGATAACCCAAAACTTTCTAATACCAGGTTGGAAGGAATACGGGTTTTCAGTACTTCCCGATTCAAGGAACTTGTAAAGGATGAGGGTGTAACACTTGTTATCCTTGCCATTCAGGATCCTGATGAAGAGAACAGAAGGAAAATGGTCGAGCTTTGCCTTGAACTGAACGTGAAGATCCGAAAAGTTCCCAGTCCGAAAAGTTGGATCAATGGCGAGTTTTCTTCTCGTCAGATTTCAAAGATCAACATTGATGACCTGTTGGGCCGTAAACCGATCAAACTCGATATAGATCGCATCAAGGCAGAGTTGAAAGGAAAAGTCATTCTGGTTACAGGAGCTGCAGGATCAATAGGCAGTGGTCTTGTTCGGCAGATCGCGAAATATGAACCTTCCACTCTGGTTTTATTGGATCAGGCAGAATCACCTTTATATGATCTCCAGATTTCGCTGAGGTCGGATCATCCTGAACTTGTTTTTGAAGTGGTGATTGGTGATATACGGAGTCCCGATCGAATGAGACGTCTGTTTGAGGCATTTCATCCTGAATATGTGTTTCATGCCGCTGCCTACAAACACGTGCCACTGATGGAAGAGAATCCGTCTGAGGCTGTACTGACCAACGTGAGTGGTACGAAGAACTTAGTAGACCTGGCTATAGAGTTCAATGTGAATAAGTATGTTATGATCTCCACTGATAAGGCGGTGAATCCTACAAATGTGATGGGGGCATCCAAAAGAATCGCAGAGATCTATGCCCAGATGTCAAATGGAAAAGGGAAAACAAAGTTTGTGACCACGCGTTTTGGAAATGTGCTCGGATCGAATGGTTCCGTCATCCCATTGTTTCAGAGACAGATCGAACAGGGAGGTCCACTGACAGTTACAGACCCCAGAGTTACCCGATTCTTCATGACCATACCGGAGGCGTGTCAGTTGGTGCTGGAAGCCGGAATGATGGGGGAGGGTGGAGAGATCTTTGTTTTTGACATGGGTGAGTCTGTAAAGATCGTCGATCTGGCCCGAAAGATGATCCAGCTGAATGGACTGGAAGCAGGAAAGGACATCGAGATCAAATTTACAGGCCTACGACCTGGTGAGAAGTTATATGAAGAATTGCTTGCGAAGGAAGAGAATACGGTACCGACGCATCATCCACAGATCCTGAGAGCAAAGATCAGAACAGAGGATGCTTCACAATTACAGCGCATTGAAGACTTGATCGGACTTTTTGGAAGTCAGCAAAACGTTGGAATTGTTCGGAAAATGAAGGAGATCGTTCCTGAATTTGTAAGTAATAATTCCATCTACGAAACACTGGACAAGAAATGATCACGCCGGCTAAAATACAGGTTCGGTTTACCGACCTTGATGTATTGGGACACGTTAACAATAATGTCTACCTGAGTTATTTCGAAATGGCAAGAGTTCATTATTTCAGGGAGTTACTCGGTGAGGATTGGGACTGGAAAAGGCATACGGTTGTGTTGGTCAGGAATGAAGTGGAATACATTAAACCGGTGCTTCTCGAACATAAACCGGAAGTCGTGATGTTCGCGGAAGAGATCGGGAACAAGAGTTTTTCGCTGGGCTATGAACTGCTCGTAAATGGAACTGTTTTTGCTAAAGGAAGATCCGTTCTGGTGGCATATGACGGCATAGATCAGGTGAGCATGCCGATTCATGATAAAATTCGCACAGCACTGGAAAAACTGAAAAAATGAGTCGATTATGAGATGGGTGGTAGTATTTGTATCGATAGTGTGGGCGACAGTCTCGTTAGCTCAATTGGAGGTCCCGAAAAATCAGGGTAAAAAGTGTTATGAAAAACTCGATTCGAAAAAAGGGTCTCGTTTTGGGGAATGGGAATGTGGAAAGCTTGCTGGAGTGGTCGACTGCAACGACAAATTGACATACGATGAGGATTCCAAGCTGATCCTTTCCGGGAACATGGGAAGACCTTTTTCGGGAACATGTGAAACATGTCACATGAACGGTTTACTTGAAAGACGGATCACTTTTGTAAACGGTAAGGAACATGGAACGGATTCAACGTACTATTCATCGGGTTGTCTGCAGGTCGTGAGGAATCATTTTCAGGGACAGGAGAATGGTCAATGGGTTTTCTATTTTGACAGCACGCAAGTGGTTGCCTGGGAAATGAACTACGCTTACGGGCAGAAACATGGAATGCAAATTTGGAAGACCCGAGAAGGCGATACGTCAAGGATCGAGTTCTACAATAACGGATTACTTCACGGAACCAAGAAACTTTACTATTCCAAGTCGAGGATCGAAAAAGAGATAACGTATGTGAACGGATTGATGGAAGGCCCCTTCAAACATTATACGATCGAAGGAATTCTGCTTGATGAGATCACCTATAAACAAGGTAAAAAGAACGGAGAAAGCAAGTACTATTATGATGACGGGAAATTGCTCCGAACTGAAAAATGGACGATGGACCAGAAAGATGGAGAATTCAAGACTTTTTATTATCAAGGACACCTACAGACCTTGGAAACCTACAAAAAGGGTGTTCTTGAAGGTTGGTGTGAAGAACGCTGGCCGGACGATAAATTGAAGCGCAAGGCACTTTATAAAAAGGGTGAGATCGTTGAGGAGTACAAGTATGATGAGCAGGGTAGTGAGATATATGCGTTCGATGGAGAGACTGTTCGTGAGGGGTACGCTGAAGCGGGTCCGACAACTTCAAAGAAGAAAAAGAAGAAGGAAGGAAAC
>Ga0315904_10002536_pt1 | contig 28109 bp, 24 predicted proteins | sample LakEriMetagenome_6_FD_203529 | JGI IMG/M metagenome (GOLD analysis project Ga0315904, IMG submission 203529) | Freshwater fungal communities from buoy surface, Lake Erie, Ohio, United States - Buoy 12 MA120 | ecosystem: Environmental > Aquatic > Freshwater > Lake | place: USA: Lake Erie, Ohio...
TTCCCCGAGCGGGTCGCGGCCGGCGATCCGCACCGTGGGCGACCTCATCTCCATCTACACGGAAGCCCTCGCGGCCGCTTCTAAGAAATCCTGAAGAAGCCCAACGGCGTAAGCCGTGGGGCCTGCCGGAGTCGCGATCACCCGCCTGCTCACCATGACCACACTCGACCTTTCCCGCGTCCACGCTGAAGCATCTGCTCCACACCGGCTCGCCGTAGTGATCCGCGAGATCGCGCGGCGGTCGCCTAGCGAGACTGCGATCGTTGCCGCAGCGGGAGGGCCTGATCATCGCCGGATCGACTATGCGTCGCTGGCTGCGATGGTCGATCGCATCGAGCAGGCGGTGGCTGCCGCCCGACCCGTCGGAGTCGTCGTGCGGGCCAAGCAGGTGGAATCACTGGTGGCGATCGCGGCAGCCTGCGGAGCGGCGGGCGTACCGGTCGCCCTGCTGGCCGATGATGCCCGTGATCTGTCGGGTGAACTCCACGACTGGGTCGTGGTGGACGATTCGCTGGCCGTGCGGTCGTCCGGCCCGTCGAGGCCGAGTGGTTACGACGAGGGGCCGCCGCACGTCGTAGTGGCCACGTCGGGTACGAGCGGGCCGCCAAAACTCGTGCAGCGGACGTGGGATGCCGTCCTCGCGTCCGCCCGGCTCGCCGAGCAGTGGCACGGCCTTGGCTGGCTCTTGGTCTACGACGCCACCCGCTGGGCGGGTATTCAGGTTTGGGCGCAGTCGCTGCTCACGGGAGGCCGGCTCGTGGTCCCGGCGGTGCGGGATCCCGACACGGTTGCTCGGGCAATCGTCGATGAGCAGGTGGCGATCCTGCCGGCCACGCCCACGCTCCTGCGCCGGTTGCTCACTTCGGCCGATCGAAGCCTACTTTTGCAGGCGAAACTCGGCCGAATCACGCTCGGCGGCGAGGCGGCCGACGGCCCGCTGCTCGAGCAGGCGAAGGCAGCCTTTCCTGGGGCCAAGATCAGCCACGTGTATGCGACCACGGAACTGGGCGAGGTGTTTCGGGTGACCGATGGCCGGCCCGGGTTTCCGGCGTCGTGGTTGGGTCGGGAAATGCCCGGTGGCATCCGGCTTTCGACGCGGCGCGACGGTGAGTTGCTCGTGCAGTTGTCTCGCGACTCCACCGACGTGGCCACGGGCGACCTCGTGGAACTTCGGGGCGATCGCTATGAGTTCACTGGTCGGCGGAGCGATGTGATCGTCGTCGGCGGGGCGAAGGTACTGCCTCGGCGGGTGGAAGACCTCCTGCGCAGCGTTCCAGGTATCGCAGAAGCACGGGTGTATGGTCAGTCGAGCGCGATCACCGGCGAATTAGTTGCCGCGGAGGTCGTCCTGGTCGATCCGCTGCCGGCTGGAGCGACCCCAGAGAGCGTCCGTGCCGCTGCCCTCGCCGCATGCCGTGGAGGCCTCGAGCCCCATGGCGTGCCCCGCATCCTCGACATCGTCTCGCGTATCAAAACCACGTCCGCCGGCAAAACCTCCCGCCGCCCCGTCGCCACCACTTCCCCCCCGTAGCACAGGTTTCCAACCTGTGCATCCCTTTCTTTCGCCGACCGTCCCGTCCTTGTCCTACTCTCCCGTCTCCCTCATTTCCGGCGGCTCGCGCGGCTTAGGCCTGGCGATCGTCGAATCGCTGCTGGCCCGAGGTGATCGCGTGGCCACGTTTTCCCGCTCCGGCTCGCCAGCTCTGTCGGCACTCGCTGCCGCTCACCCCGACCAACTCCACGTCGAGCAGCTCGACGCGAGCGATTCGCAGGCGATCGAAGCATTCGTCAAACGCGCCGCAGCCCGATTCGGCCGCATCGACCACTGCATCGCCAATGCCGCGATTGCCTACGAGAGCGTGCTGGCGACCACGCGAGACGACCAGATCGACTCGATGCTCGCAGTCAACGTGAAGGGCTCGATCGTGCTGGTCCGCGAGTGCGTCCGGCAGATGCTCATTCAGCCCACTCAAGAAGCCCCGAGCGCCAGCGAGGGGTTACGGCACAGCAGCCCCACCCACCCTTCGGTCACGCTGGTCTCCTCCGTGGTCGCCGCCCGCGGATCCCCCGGGCTGTCCGTCTATGCAGCCACGAAGGCCGCCTTGGAGGGCTTTGGAATAAGCCTTGCCAGGGAGTTGGGGCCCCGCGGAATCCCTGTCAATATCGTTGCGCCGGGGTTTCTCGAGACCGACCTCTCAGCCCCACTGTCGCCGGAAAACCGAGCACGGATCGCCCGCCGAACGGCCCTCGGCCGTCTCGGCACCGCCGCCGACGTCGTCGGCACCGTCCTGTTCCTCACAACGGGCGCAAGTGGCTTCCTCACGGGCCAGGTCATCGCCGCCGACGGTGGTGCGTGATGCCGGTCCCTCATCAAATCCGCACAACCATTCTACCCTTTTCCTTCCCGTCTAAGCCCAACGCCGTGAGGCGTGGGGCCCGCCCATCGCGTGGTATTATGAAGGGTCCGAAAGGTCGCGGCGCCAAACCGTTGACCGCCACCCACGGGAACGGAGTGCAAAAGGCCTGAACCCCCCCTATGGAGGATCGCAAGGAGCCCGGTATCAGGCTGCGTCCGCCAAGCGACTGTCGCCGACTCTTGATCGTCGGAGCAGGTGGTTTTGGGCGGGAAGTCCTGCAGTGGGCTCGCGACTCTTGGCCCGACCATGCTGGCCGGATTGCTGGTTTCCTCTCGGACGATCCCAAGCGGCTCGACGGTTTCTCCACGGGGCTCACGATTCTCGGTCCCGTCGCGTCCTATGAGAAACTCTCCGGAGACTATCTTCTGCTTGGCATTGGCGTGGCGTATTCACGACGCATAGTCGCGGAACGTCTGATTGCTCGCGGGGCCGAGTTTGTCACGCTGGTTCACCCGACCGCGGTGGTTGCTGAGTCCTCGAAGATCGGCCGGGGTTCGATCGTCTGTCCAGCAGCGATTGTCAGTGATTCCGCCAAACTCGGCGAGTGCGTTCTCATGAACTACCACACCTCGCTGGGGCACGATGCGTCGGCAGGCGACTTTGCCGTCCTGTCGCCCTACGCGACGCTTGGCGGCGGTGCCACGGTCGGCGATGACGTGTTTCTCGGGTTGCATGCCTCGGTCGGGCCCGGCAGGACCGTCGGCGCCCGAAGCAAGGTGAGCGCTAACTCGTGCGTGCTGTCAGACACGCCATCTGATTCCATCATCTACGGTGTGCCCGGACGCATCGTACCTCGTGTCGAGGTAGCGAGATCATGATCGTCTGGCTGAGGTCGGCGTTCACAAGGCAAGCGAGGTCCTCATGAAGGTCGTGATCTTGTGCGGCGGGAAAGGCACTCGTCTTCGTGAGGAGACGGAGTTTCGCCCAAAGCCCATGATACCGATCGGCGATCGCCCGATCCTCTGGCACATCATGAAGATTTATGCCTCCCATGGCTTCAAAGACTTCGTGCTCTGCCTCGGCTACAAGGGCGAGATGATCAAGGAGTATTTCCGGAACTATCTGTGGAACACCTGCGACGCGACGTTGACCCTGGGTCGCCAGGCAAACGTGCGCTTTCACGGCCACCATGACGAAGAAGACTGGACGATCACCCTTGCCGATACCGGCCAAGAGTCGATGACTGCCTGGCGCATCAAATCCGTCGCGCGTTACCTCGAAGCAGACACCCGTTTTCTGCTCACGTACGGCGACGGCGTGGGAGATGTGCCGATCAAGGCGGTCGTCGCGGCACACGAGGTGTCTGGGAAGACCTGCACGCTCACCGCCGTGCATCCGCCCGGTCGGTTCGGTGAACTCTCGCTTCACGGTGCCGATGTGGACGGGTTCAACGAGAAGCCCCAGACGGAGGGCGGCTACATTAATGGCGGGTTCATGGTGTGCGAACGCAGACTCATCGACGAACTGCCGGACGACCCGGGTGTGATGCTGGAGCAGGGGCCGCTCCAAAAACTGGCCTCGAGTGGCCGGCTCGGTGCGTTTCGCCACAATGGTTTCTGGCAGCCGATGGACACGTTCCAGGAGTTCAAACTCCTCAACGCGCTGTGGGATTCCGGCAAGGCTCCGTGGAAAGTGTGGTGAAGTGACCGACACAAAGCTCAGCAGCACCTACGCTGGTCGTCGTGTGCTTATCACCGGGCACACCGGCTTCAAAGGGGCGTGGCTTGCGGAATGGCTGCTCGGCATGCGTGCCGAGGTCACGGGCTATGCACTGGCCGCTCCGACGCGTCCGTCACTCTTCGAGCAGCTAGGGCTCGCCGAGCGGGTGCGTCATGTGGAAGCCGACATTCGTGAAGCTGACCGTGTTGCCGGGGTTGTGGACAACTGCCGGCCCGATTTCATTTTCCATCTCGCGGCCCAGTCGCTTGTCCGCGAGTCCTATGAGCAGCCTCTCGAGACATTCGCTACGAACGTCATGGGTACGATCAACGTGCTCGAGGCCGCCCGCTGTCTTGACCGCCCGTGCGTAGTGATCGTCGTCACCACAGACAAGTGCTATCTCAACCGAGAGTGGCTCTACGGCTATAGGGAGGATGATCCGCTCGGAGGCCGCGATCCGTATAGCGCCAGTAAGGCGGCTGCAGAAATCGCAACGGCGGCTTGGCGGGCGAGTTTTTTTGGCCGTTCGCCCGTGCGGATTGCAAGTGGTCGCGCGGGGAACGTCATCGGCGGAGGAGACTGGGCGAAGGATCGCATCGTCCCTGACTCCATCCGTTCGTTGTCGGTCGGCCATCCGATCCCTGTACGAAATCGCTTGGCTACAAGGCCGTGGCAGCACGTCCTTGAGCCACTCGCCGGCTACCTGTGGCTCGCGGCGTCACTGGCAGACGGTCAGGAGCCGACCAGCGGGGACTCAGGGATGGAATCGGGCTTCAACTTCGGGCCCGATGCCGACTCGAACCGCTCGGTGGGTGACCTGGTCGACCGAGTTCTCGCGCACTGGCCGGGTTCGTGGGTTGATGCCTCAGACGGCAAAGCACCCCACGAGGCGAGGTTTCTTCATCTCTGCACCGACAAGGCTGCGTCGCTGCTGCGGTGGCGCCCCGTGTGGTCTTTCGATGACACGATTCGCGAGACCGTGAACTGGTATCGCACCGTCCACACGGATCCGGCAGTCGCTGGCGACCTCACCCGTCGTCAGATCGCCGAGTACTGTTCCGCCGCTCATGCTGCTCGGATGCCATGGGCCAGTTCGCCATGAGCCACTATCTTTCGTCGCTGCTCCCCGAGGGATCATTCCTTGTCGCTTGATTTGACCAAACGGCGCGACGAGATCCTCCGACTCGTCCGGGATTATGCGCGTGACGCCCATGCGGCGCACCGGCCCGGGGACGACCCGATGCGTCCGCCGTTTGACGCCGCCTCGGGCACGGTTCCCTATGCCGGTCGCGTGTTCACTGAAGACGAGGTGGAGGCTGCGGTCGGTGCCACGCTCGACTTTTGGCTCACGCTTGGTTCCGAGGGCGAGGCCTTTGAGCGGGAGTTGGCCGCTGCTCTGGGCGTTCGCAACGCGGTGCTCGTGAACTCCGGCTCTTCTGCAAATCTGCTCGCAGTCGCAGCGCTTACAAGTCCGAAACTCGGCGATCGGCGTTTGAAGCCCGGTGATGAGATCATCACAGTTGCGGCGGGCTTTCCCACGACCGTCGCACCAATCATCCAGCACGGATGCGTGCCGGTCTTCATCGACAATGACCCTGTCACGCTCAATGCTCGCGTTGACCAACTTGACGATGCCTATTCGCCAGGGAAGACGCGGGCCGTGATGATGGCCCACACGCTCGGCAACCCGGTTGATCTCGCTGCCGTCACCGATTTTTGCAAGCGTCACGAACTGTGGTTGATCGAGGATAACTGCGACTCCCTCGGCAGCACGTACGACGGGAAGTTGACGGGTACCTTTGGCGACCTATCCACGCAGTCCTTTTACCCTCCGCACCATATGACGATGGGCGAAGGGGGGGCGGTGAATATCGTCCGCAACGCCGGCCTCAAACTGCTCGTGGAAAGCTTTCGGGACTGGGGGCGTGACTGCTGGTGCCCTAGTGGCAAGGATGACACCTGCAACAAGCGTTTCGGGTGGCAACTTGGCGAACTTCCCGAAGGCTATGACCACAAGTACATTTATACGCATCTCGGCTACAACCTGAAGCCGACCGATCCGCAGGCGGCGATCGGCCGGCGGCAACTCGGCAAACTGCCGGCATTCGTGGAGGCGAGGCGGCAGAACTGGCAGACACTCCGCAGGCTCCTCGATCCGCTTTCCGACGTAGTCGGCTTTCAGTTGCCGACCCACGCAACCGCATGGGCGGAGGGTGGCTTCGCATGGGATGCGTCGGGGCACCGCTCCGATCCGTCATGGTTTGGATTTATGGTTCGCGTGCTCCCAGGCTGTCCCGTGACCCGCCGCGATCTTGCGATCGCGCTCGACGAGTCCCGCGTCGGCAATCGCATGCTGTTCGGGGGCAACCTGCTTCGGCAGCCCGTGTTCGCCCAGGCGCGCAAGTCCGGTAGCCCGGCCTTGCGGATTGTCGGGGACCTTACAGGGGCCGACTCGATCATGAACGAGTGCCTGTTTGTCGGTGTCTATCCGGGGCTGACCGCGGCGATGTGCGAGCGGATCGCGAGCTCAATCGCGAGGGCCGTGGGCCGGAGGCTGGGGGCGTGAGGCCGACGATGGCACCGAGAGGTGCCGGGGCGATGACGGCCTCGTTACGAGGGATCTGGCGGCGTTTGCACGCCTGGAACGAGCGCCGCCGAGTCCCCGACGGCTCCTGCTCGACGGCTCGGTCGGACCAGCGGTACTTCCGTATTCTCCTCACCGCCTTGAGCGCGGCGGGGGCGAAGGTCGTGTCGGTGGCGGTGCAACTGGCGATGGTTCCCCTGATGCTCTCCGCGCTCGGCGATTACTCGTACGGACTCTGGCTGACCCTCCAGTCTCTGATCGGGTTTAGCGCTTTCGCCGATCTTGGCATCGGCAACGGAGCCATGAACGCGATCTCGGCGGCCCAGGCCCGCGGTGATCACGAGCGGATCAATCGGATCGTCACCTCGGCCGTGACGATGCTCACGGCGATGGCCGTCGTTGGCGTCGCGGTAGCCCCCGTCGCCCACTCCTGGGTGTCGCAACGCCACGTGGGCGGCGTCCACGCGCCGGATATCGCTACGGGCGTCGCGATCTTTGCGGCTTACTTCGCCCTTGCGCTGCCTCTCGGCTTCATCGAACGGGTCAACTCGGCCTTTCAGGAAGGGGCGGTTACGAACGTGGCCCGGAGCGGCGTCGCCATCGCAGTCCTCATCATCACCTGGTGTGTCGCGCGGGCAGGTGGCTCGTTTGGGGCAATCTGCTTCGCCACGCTCGTGCCGCAACTCATCGGCTGGCTTGCCGTCTGGCTCGTGGAGTTTCGCCGTCGCCACTGGCTCTCGATTGGCTGGCAGCTTTTTGACTGGGGGCTTGCCCGGTCGCTGCTCGGCGTCGGCGTGCTCTTTCTGGGGATTCAAGTGCTTTCGGCCTTCAACTGGTCGATGGACAATCTGTTGATCTCCGGGCTGCTTGGGCCCGAACAGGTGACACCGTACGGCGTGCAGGTGAGGGTGTTCAGCTTGGTGGGCACGATCGCCTCCATGCTTCTGACGCCGCTCTGGCCGGCCTACGCCGACGCGGTCGCCCATGGCGACCACGCTTGGATCCGCAGCACGCTGCGTCGATCGCTGATTGGGGCGGTTGCTGTTTCGGTACCGCTTGCGTTCGGAGCGGCAGCTGCGCTGCCGTTCCTTCTTCGCGTCTGGACCGGGGATGCCATCCGCACCACGCCCGTTCTTGCCTATGGCCTGGCCTGCCTGACCGTATGCCAGACAATCTGCGCCGCTTTGGCGATGTTCTGGAATGGGACTTCGGCAATCCGGGTCCAGTTCTTCATCGGCCTGGCGCTCGTGCTCCTTTCGTTGCCGCTAAAGGTTCTCGTGCTGCGGACGCATGGGATCGAATGGCTCGGCTTCTTGTCTTCGGCGCTGATCGTCGTCACGGTGCTGTTGCCCGCGTTCTTCGTTGTGAGGGGGGCGCTTGCAAGCCCCCGACCGGATGAACCGCACTCCGCGACCGTTTTCTGAAGGACGACCAACATGAACTCATGCAGACTCTGCGGTTCGAACGACCTTGCGGTGCTTGCCACCATCCCGGCGGCGAAGCTGAAGGTGTGCTACGCGTTCGACACCGGGCGATTCTTTCCCCGGCCAGACGTCGAGTTGCTCGGCTGCCTGTCCTGCGGCATGAAGGCGTTTGGCAACGCACTCCCCGGCGACTCCGACTTCTACGACCGCCTCCAAGCCATCGCGAACTATTACGAAGACGATAAGGCGGAGTTCGAGCATGCGTTGGCAACGATCGCATCGCTTCGGCCCGCGTCGGTGCTTGACGTCGGGGCGGGTGCCGGTCTTTTCCTCGACAAGATCAAGGGGATCCCGTCGTTGCGGGTGCGGGCGAGCGAGCTGAGCGATAAGAGTCTGGCGAGCCTGCGGAGCCGGGGAATCGCGATCGACACAGAGGATGATCGCTACGACTTCATCTGCTCGTTCCAGGTGTTCGAACACATCGCGGATCTGCGGGGAATCCTCGGATTCTGCGACGGCAAGTTGCTGCCCGGAGGCCACCTGCTGGTGAGTGTCCCGAATCCCGATTCCCCGCTCTTTCGCGAGACCTTCGCCTATCTCGACTACCCGCCGCACCACATGAACCGCTTTTCGAAGCAGGCCCTTGAGAGTGTGGGCCGGATTCTCGGCTACGCGTCGGTGGATTACTGGCAGGAGCCCCTGCGGATCGAACACTTCTCGTCAGTTGTCAAGGGGCGGCGGCAGAAGTTGCTCGTCGGAGGACGCCTGCGATGGGTTCGCGAGCGTCTCGGGGCGCTCGCCGACACCATCCTGCTGCCGATGCTGCACGGTGGCCGAGCGGAAATCGGCCACTCGCACACGATGGTTTTCCGCAAACCAACCTGATGACCGCCCCATGAAGACCGCAGCCCTCGTAGACCGGATCCTCGCCTCGCTGGAGTTCGTCGAGCGACCGCCCGTGCTCGTGGACGTCGGTGCGTCGGGGGGGATCCACGCCACCTGGGCCGCCATCGCTCGCCACGCGATCTGCATCGGCTTCGATCCGGACGAACGCGACTTCTCGACGGCTGGCGGCACCAGGGGGTTTCGCGCCTGCCACATCGAGCGGGCGATCGTCACCGACCGTGACGCCCCTGCAGCGACGGTTCACCTGACGAAGTCGCCATACTGCTCGAGCACCCTTCGGCCCCACGCCGAGGTGCTGGCCGGCTATGCCCACGCGGGCTTGTTCGAGATCGTGGGCACCGCCACGGTGCCCTCCATCCGGTTGGAGACGGTCTTAGCCAAGCACGGCCTGCCGGCGATCGACTGGCTTAAGACCGACTCCCAGGGCCTCGACCTCCGGGTCCTCCGGTCGCTCACGCCCGAGCAACGGCGACGGCTGATCGTCGTGGAACTCGAGCCGGGGATCATGAACGGCTACGAGGAAGAAGACAAACTCGAGGACGTGCTGACGGCGTTCTCGGTCCCCGACTTCTGGTGTGCGTCGCTCGTGGCGAAGGGGGCGGTACGTGGTCAGTCGGCAGTACTCGCGAAGTATCTCGGCGAGCCGATGCTGGCGTCATTGCCGGTCACGGAACGAACGGGGGCCGGTTGGGCCGAGATCGAATACATCAACACCTTCGTCGGGCCGTCCTTGCAGACCGTGCGTGACCTGCTGCTCGGGTGGGTGTTTGCAACGCTTCGCGGCCACCACGCCTTCGCACTCGAACTGGCGGATGCTGGGTGCCGCAAGTTCGCCAGCGACGAGCGTTTTCGGCACCTGGCCGAGCACTCTGCCCAGGGGGTCATTGCTCGGCATCGGAAAGGGTTGATTGGACGCGGGCTGCGAAAACTGCGAAGAATGATGCTCGGGACCGCGCCGAGGTGACGCTGACACTATGAGCCATGCCGCCATGCCTGACAGCCTGATAAATCTGCCGTCCGGTGCCGCGCACGTGACGCAGCCTCCGCCGAGGGGTCGGCGGCAAACACAGGTTCCGCTCGGAGAGCGGCGCACCGTGTCACTGGTGCCGACCGACACCGCCCTTGCGGTCGCCCTTGGCGTGCTCCTGCTCGGGTTTGCCCTTCCGCAGGCCTGCACGGTTCTGCAGATCCTGCTGATCGCCGGCTTCATCCTGCATGGCAGCGCCGCCTGGTTGCCCGCCATCGTCGCTTTGCTCCTCACGCCCACCGACTTTAAGGCGGGCGGCATGGACTTGCAGTATGAGAAGTTCGAGGGCGTCACCGTCTACATCCTCGGGTTCCCGATGACCGCTTCGTACGCGATCGTGGGCGCGGTGCTCGTTCGCGGCCTGATGGAATGGGCGACGATGCCTGGGTATCTCCACAAAGGCCTCAATCGGCTGTGGCTGATCCCGGTGGCGATCGGGGCCTCGATCTGCGTCTATTCCGGTATCCTCGCTCTTGATGCCCGCACGCCGGGTTGGTCGGCGGCCGCTCGGGCGACGCTCCTGCTGGTGAGTCTGTGGTACGCCATCGCCCTGACCCGCGACTGGTCGCTCGTGCGCGAGGTGATGATGCGACGCATGGGGCCACTCTGTGCCGCCATCGTCGCCAGCGGTTTTTTCGCGCCTGTGTTCGGCGTTTTTACGTGTTTCTATCTCTCGCTCGCGGTCGGCTGGGCGACGCTGGTGGGATTCGGCGGTGCCGGTCGCGACTATCCGCTGCTCAGGCCGGTCGCCTGGGCGGCCCTCGCGATCTGCTTTGCTGTGCCAATCGGCGGTCTGCGAGTCTCGGGGGCGGTGGCGGCGGCCTCGTATACCAAGATGGGAAACACGTCGCTGTCGACGATGTCGCTCACCATGACGGTGATCGCGGTGTCTCTCGCCCTCCTGCACGCGAGGGTGCGTGCCGCGGGATCGGGCCGCTCCGCCTGGCTGGCCGCCACGGCCGTGTTTTCCCTGTACGTGGCGCTTCCCTTCGTGGTGGCCCAGTTCAGCACTGGAAAGGAGTTTGAAACCGAGGGCAACATCGGCTCGCTCACCCAGCGGATCACGTACAAGTTTCTCGTCGAACGCCCTGCCATCTGGCGCGGGTCCATCGAAGTGCTCTCGGACCCCCCGTATGTTATCGTGCCGCCGAATCGGGCCGGCAGCATCATCACGGCCGGTGGGCAGCGGATCGCGTTCCGCCACAGTTCTCACAACCTGGTGTTGGAGATCCTGCGAAGCCAGGGCTTCGTCAGCGGCGTCATCAGCCTCTTCATGCTCTACGTCTGTTTCGTGGCCTGTGTGCGAGCCTATATGACGGTCGCTGATCCGGCCTCGTGCGTGGCTGCGATCACGTTCATGGTCGGCGGTCTTGTCAACGGGGTTGGGGTGGGGCATCTGCTCGAGACTGGTACTGGATTCATGCTCTACGTCTGTGCCGGGATCGCCATCGGGGCCCTGGCGCGAACCGCCTACGTGGCCTCGGTGGGGCAAACTCTGCCCAGAACTCAGGCGAATGCCGACGTCGCCAAGCCTTGGACGGGCGATGCCTCCCAGGGGCGTCTGGCCTACCAGTGACCGCCGCCGCGGAAGCGTCCACCGACACGCTCCGGCGCCGAGTGCTGGTGGTGCATCCCGCGATGGCCCCGTATCGTGTCGACCTCTTCAATCTGCTCGCTCGGCAGTGCGACCTCCGGGTGATCTTTCTCCACGCTGTGCCCCCCTACGCCGCCAACCTCCCGCGTGAGGAACTTTCTGCCGACCTCGAATGCTCCTGGAGCGTCGTCTCCGACGGGGGCCGTTCGCCGGCGAGGGCGTTGCCTGGGCGCCTGTGGCGGGAAGTCTCATCCTTTCGGCCGGACGTCCTGGTGACCCACGAGTTTGGCTGGGCCAGCGTTCTCTCGATGCTGACCCCGCTTGCCGGTCGGCAGGCGGGCCGCATTCTCTGGACCACCCGGAGTACGGATCAGTTCGCCAAGCTTTCGACTGCGCGGCAGATCGCCGTAAAGACGCTGGCCCCGCGAGCCGACGCCCTGCTCGCCTATTCGAAGGAGGCTCGCTTGAGCCTCGCAGCAGTTGCCCGGATGCCTGAGTCGAGCATGTTCGTATGTGCCAATCATCAGGATGCCGGACGTTTGCGACACCAGGCCGACTCGACGCGTGAAGAAGTCCTCAACGAGTGTCGCCGGAGGGGGCTCGCCGACCGGCCACTTGTCGTCACCGTTGGAAGACTCGTCGAGGTAAAAGACGTGGCCACCACCATCGGTGGATTCGCGAGAGCCCGGGATGCCCTCGGCGAGTCGGCGCTCGTGGTCGTCGGCGATGGTCCGCTCAGGGGGACACTCGAGCTCTTGGCCCGCGACCTCGGGGTCGCCGACCGCGTCGTGTTCATGGGCCACGTGTCCTCGGCCCAGGTGCAGGGGTGGCTTTCCATCGCCGCCCTGACGGTGCTGGCGAGTCTTGCCGAGCCTTTCGGTGCGGTCGTCGCGGAGGGATTGGCTCACGGCGCTCCATGCATCTGCTCATCTACCGCCGGGGCGTCGGTGCTGATCAACTCTCCGATGCGGGGGGTCACCGTGCCACCCGGAGACCTCGGGGCGATGGAGTGGGCGTTTCGGTCGCGGGCCGCTGACCTGCAGCGAGCGACCGATCTCGCCGGCAGTCGTCGCGACGATCTGCGGCCGCTGACAGTGCACGACGACGCCTCAGGATTCCTGGCCGCCGTCGCGTATGCGGTCGGGGCAAGGGCGGCACGGAGGGAACGGGGGGCAGCATGACGGCATCCAGAGTGAGGACGGGCGCGAAGCGGTTCGCGAAAGCTGTTCGAGCGCGGGCTCGCATGCTGTTTCTGGCATGGCCTAAGCGGGTTGAGTGCAATGCATGCCAGTGGCGGGGCCGGCGATTCCTCGATGACTCGTGGCATCGCGATGTCTGTTGCCCGAAGTGTGGATCGAGCGTTCGACATCGGCTTCTCCTTGCCGCCCACCATCACCTGCGGGGGTTCGGCTTCCCTGAGATCTATGGCGGGCGGAGCGTGCTCCACGTCGCGCCCGAACCGATCATCGGTCGGCTCATTCGTCCGCATGCCGCCCGTTACGTGCGGGCCGACTATCTGCACGACGGAGTCGATCTCCAGCTCGATATTACCGACATGGAGGACGTTGCCGATGGGGCGTACGACGTCATCATCGCCTGCGACGTGCTCGAGCATGTTAGTGAGTTCCGGCGGGCGCTGGCCGAGATGCATCGCGTGCTCTCTCCGGACGGTGTGGCGATCCTCACGGTGCCGCAGCAGGACGACCTCGCTGTGACCCGCGAAGATCCGGGGATCACCACCGACGAGGAGCGGCGGGAGGCGTTCGGCCAGCACGACCACGTGCGGATGTTCGGAGACGACTTCACGGGGGAACTCGCACGGCACGGCTTCGAAGTGCGAGTCGTGGAGAAAGACGCCTTTCCCCCCGAGCTGATCGCCCGGTATCGACTGGGCCCTGACCGCTCGCCTCATCCACTTGCGACCAACCGGCGACGGGTCTTCTTCTGCCACCGTTGCGACGGGGGGCCGCGGTGACGGCGCGGGGACACGGCGGGGACGCGGCAGGGACGCGGCGGCGGATCGCCGTCCTGATGACCTGCCACAATCGGCGGCAACTCACGCTCCGCTGCCTCGAATCGCTCGCTGTAGCCGCGGATCGCGTCGCAGATCGAGCGGAGGTCGACGTGTTTCTCGTCGAAGACGGTTGCACCGACGGAACACCCGAGGCCGTCGCGGAGCGGTTTCCCCGCGTCACGATTGTTCCCGGGAGCGGTTCGCTCTTCTGGTGTGGCGGCATGAGGGTGGCGTGGCAGGCGGCCGTGCACGCGGGCGACCATGACGCCTACCTATGGCTCAACGACGACGTGACACTCGCTCCCGACGTCCTCGTGGTGCTCCTGGACACGGCCGATCGCGTTCGCCGCGAGACGGGCCGTGCCGGCATCCTCGTCGGCTCGACCCGTGACGAGGTGGGGGGTGGCACGTCGTACGGCGAGATGGGCCCCGAGGGGATTCGGCCCGCGGGCGACACGCCGCGACCAATCGTGAGTTTCAACGGCAACATCGTGTTCGTTCCCGACGAGGTCTTCCGGCTGGTGGGCAACTTCTCGAGGGCTTACACGCACGGCTTCGGCGACATCGACTACGCCTGTCGGGCTAGGCAAAAGAACGTGCCGATCTGGCTGGCCGCCGGACATCTCGGCTCGTGCGTGATGGACAAGGTCTCGCGGTGGGAGCGGCCGGATGTCCCGCTCTGGAAGCGGCTGGTCGCTTTGCACAAGCCCACGGGATGCCCGCCGTGGGAACTCGCGATCCTCACGCTGCGTCACGGAGGCTGGTTTTTCCCGTGGACGGTGGCCCGGCTCTACTGGCGGGCGTTCTTCCCGCGGGCCGCCAAGCCGTCGCAGGGCGAAGGAGCGCGATGCGAGTCCTGATCGTCAGTTATTCAGATCTCGCTGGCGGCGCCGCACGGGGTGCCTACCGCCTTCACGAGTGCCTGCTCGGTGCCGGGATCGACAGCCGCATGCTCGTTCAGTGGAAGACCGGCACCGACGACCGTGTGGTTGCTCATCGGCCATGGTTGTCTCGGCTGGTGCCAAAGGCTTCTCGCCGACTGCGGTCGCGGCTGGAGACCCTACCGCTTCGCTGGTACCCGGATCGTCCTCCATCCACCGTTTTCACCTCCGCGTGGATGCCGTCTGGAATCGTGTCGGCGATCAATCGCCTGCGGCCCGACATCGTGCATTTTCACTGGGTGGGATGGGGCATGCTGCGGATCGAGGATCTGCCGCGGATCCGCGCTCCGATCGTCTGGACGCTGCACGACATGTGGTTGTTCACCGGCGGCTGCCACTACGACCAAGAATGCGGAAAGTATGTCGACACATGCGGCGCCTGTCCGATGCTCGCCAGCCACCGCGAGCGCGATCTCAGTCGATGGACGTGGAATCGTAAGCGGCGGGCGTTCGATGGCATCGAATCCCTGACGGTGCTCGGCCTGAGCCGCTGGCTGGCTGACTGTGCGTCGCGGAGCAGCCTGTTCGCGGGCCGCGATGTCGTGAACCTCCCAAATCCACTCGATACCGGCTTTTTCCGGCCGGTCGATCGCCTTGCCGCCCGCCGCAAGCACGGTCTGCCGCTCGACAAGAAGTTGATCTTGTTCGGGGCCACCGACTCCACCGGCGACCCCCGCAAGGGATTCGACAAGCTCGTGGCGGCCCTCGAGCGGCTCGACGAGCCCAACGCCGAACTGGTGGTGTTCGGTGGCCGGCGCGGGCTCGAGCACCTCCCCTTCCGATCGCATGTGCTGGTCGACTTCATTCCCGATGCCGACCTCGTGGAACTCTATGCAGCCGCCGATGTGATGGTCGTGCCGAGCCTGCAGGAAAACCTCGCCGCCACGATCATGGAGCCACTGGCCTGCGGCACGCCGGTCGTCGCCTTTGGCATCGGCGGCAACGTCGACATGATCGACCACGAGTCGAACGGCTTCATCGCCCAGCCGTTCGACATCGACGACCTTGCGTCCTGCATTCGCCGCGTGCTCCGGCACCCAGATCCGGATGCCCTACGACGGGAAGCGCGGGCCAAGGTGGAGCGGTCGTATGCCTACCCGGTGATGGGCCGGGCCTATCGCGGGCTCTACGAACGCATCCTCGGCGGCCCCGGCCACACGGCCGGTGGATGAGCCCGGCACCGGTCGAAAAACGGCCGTGGCTGGCGGGCCGCCCCAACGTATGGCAGCATGACGATTATGCGGGTATCACGCCTGCGGAGGTCCCTCCCATTGAGTCGCTTCGAATGTCGTCAGCCCTCCACGTCTTGACAGGTGCCGCTGGCTTCATCGGCAGCCATCTCGCCGACGCCCTCCTGGCCCGCGGCGACGCCGTGATCGGCATCGACGACCTGTCGCTGGGAACTCGAGAAAACCTGGCGGCCTCCTCGGCGAACCCGCGTTTCTCGCTTCACGTCGGCGATCTGAACGATGCCGAGGCGACGAATGCCGCCGTGACCGCCGCTGCGGCCGGCCGGCCGATGGACACGCTCTGGCACCTGGCTGCCAACTCCGACATTCAGGCGGGCGTGGCCGATCCCGAGGTCGATCTTCGCCGCACGTTCATGACGACCTATTCGGCCGTCGGCCTCTGCCGGCGGCACGGCATCCGCCGCGTGGTGTTCGCCTCGACGTCGGCCGTGTACGGCGAGCTGCCGGGGCCGCTCCGGGAGAACGCCGGGCCCTTGTTTCCGATCTCGAACTACGGCGCCATGAAGCTCGCCTCCGAAGCTGCGCTGACGGCCGCGACCACCGGCACCCTCGATGCCGTGGCGATCGCGCGGTTTCCTAACGTGGTCGGGTCGAGGTCGACGCACGGCGTGCTGCACGACTTTCTGGCCAAGCTCACCGCCACTCCGGGCCGCCTCGTGGTGCTCGGCGATGGCACTCAGGAAAAGCCATACGTGCACGTCTCGGACCTCGTCCGCGGCCTGCTCTTCATCCGCTACGGGCTCGATGAGAAGATCGCCTGCTACAACCTCGGCGACGGCCGCACCGCAACGAGCGTGGCCGAGATCGCCAGGCTCGTGATCGAGCGGAGGAGTCCGGGCGCGGCGATCGAGTACACCGGCGGCAGCCGCGGCTGGGCGGGCGACGTGCCGCGATTCCAGTACGACTGCTCGCGGATCCATGCCCGCGGATGGCAACCGACGATGACCTCGACCGAGGCGATCGCGAAGGCGATCGACGAGCTCGTCGCGGCCGCGCGGGAGGATAGCGGCGGATCATGACCACGCACGCATCCGCTTGCAGGCAGGTAGTGATCCTGGCCGGCGGCATGGGCACGCGGTTGGCGGCGGCCACCGGAGGGCTGCCGAAGGCCCTGGTGCCGGTCTGCGGGCGGTCGGTGCTCGAGCGGCAACTCGACCTTGCCCGGAGCCACGGCGTGGAGCGGGCAGTGTTGCTCCTCGGCCATGGGGCGGATCGGATCCTGGACGAGGTGCGGAGCCGGCCCGTCGCCGGCCTCGGCATCGAGTGGCTCGTGGAGTCGGAGCCGCTCGGCAACGGCGGCGCGCTGCTCGAGGCGCTCGCCCGGCTCGACCCGCGGTTCCTTGTCTTCTTCGCCGACCAGTTGATGGAGTTCGACGTGGGGAGGTTCGTGGGCCACCACGCCTCCGCGGGCAACGAGGTGACGATCGTCGTCCACCCCAACGACCATCCCTACGATTCCGACCTGCTCGCTGTCGACGATACCGGCCGTGTGACCGCCCTCCATCGCCCGCCGCACCCGATGGAGCGGCCGCTGCGAAACGTCGTCAATGCCGCGACCTACGTCCTCGAGCGGAGCAGCCTGGAGCGGGTCGCCGCCGACGCGCCGCGGCGCTGCGACCTCGCGCGGGATCTGGTGCCCCGCATGATCGCGACGGGCGTTCGCGTGGGGGCCTACCGGAGCCGCGAATACCTCAAGGACATGGGAACACCCGAGCGGCTCGCGAAGGTGGAACACGACCTCGCCGTGGGCACGGTGGCCCGCCGGCTCGCCTCGCAGGTAATGCCCGCCATCCTCCTCGATCGCGACGGCACCGTGAACGTCGAGGTCGGCCGGATCACGCGGCCCGACGATCTCGCTCTAATCCAGGGCATCGGCCCCGCCATCACCCGCGCCCATGATGCCGGCTATCTCGTCGGCGTCGTCACGAACCAGCCGGTGGTGGCTCGGGGCGACGTGAGCATGGCGGAACTCGATGCGATCCACGGCCGGATGGAGATGCTCCTCGCCGAGACCCGCAGTTTCGTGGACGGCATCTATGTCTGCCCGCACCATCCCGACCGGGGGTTTCCTGGCGAGGTGGCCACGCTCAAGGGGCCGTGCGGCTGCCGCAAGCCCGCCACGGGCCTCGTCGAACAGGCGGCAGCCGATCTCAACCTTGACCTCACGCGGACCTGGCTCATCGGCGACACCACCTCCGACGTGCAGTGTGCTTCGTCGGCGGGCCTGTTCGCCGTGCTCGTCGGCACCGGCCACGCCGGAGCCGACGCCCGCTTTTCAGTCGATAAGGCCCTGCGTTTTGCTGACGCATCGGCGGCGATCGCATTTATCGTCGGCGAGTTTCCCGAGCTCTGGCCGCGGTGCGAGGCCGCGGCCGCGGCTTCGGAGGTCGGCGGGCGGATCGAGGTCCGTGCGGACGATCTCCAGGCCACCCAAAACGTCGCCCGCCTCGTTGCGGAGGCGGTTCGGCGGCGTGCCGTGCCGGTCCGGTTGGCGATCGACGTAGCCCCACCGGCGGTGGATCCCACGGCCGTCGTGGTGACCGCCCTTCGCGACGGCGCGGCCGGCCTCTGCTCCATCCAGGTCATCCCCGAACCCATGAGTGCCTCATGATCATCAGCAAGACCCCGCTGCGGATGAGCTTCGTCGGCGGCGGGTCAGACCTGCCGTCGTTCTACCGTGAGTTCGGCGGAGCCGTCCTTTCGACTGCGATCGACAAACACATCTACATCACCGTCAATAAGCGGTTTGATGACTCCTATCGCGTCAGCTACTCCCGCACCGAAGAAGTGCCGAGCATCGATGAGGTGCAGCATCCGCTGGCGCGGGAGTGCCTGAAGCTGACAGCCTGCACCGACGGGATCGAGGTGACCTCCATAGCCGACATCCCCGCTCGTGGCACCGGCCTAGGGTCGAGCAGTTCGTTCGTCGTTGGGCTGCTGCACGCCCTCCACGCCTACGCCGGTCGCTATGTGTCGGCCGGTCAGCTGGCCGAGGAGGCCTGCCGCATCGAGATCGAGAAGTGCGGCGAGCCGATTGGCAAGCAGGACCAATACGCCGCGGCCTTCGGCGGCCTCAACGTGATTCGCTTCCACCCCGATGATCGCGTCGACGTCGAGCCGGTGATCTGCCGACCCGGCGTGCTGGCCGAACTCCAATCGCAGTTCCTCACGTTCTACACCGGCGCGACGCGGAGCGCGTCGGCGCTGCTCGCGAAGCAGTCGCAAGACGTAGCCGCCGATCAGGAGAAGCAGCGGTGCCTGAAGCGGATGGTGGCCCTCGTCGACGATACCCGGCACGCCCTCCAGGCCGGCAAGCTCGAGGAGTTCGGCGCGCTGCTCGACGAAAACTGGCGGCTCAAGGCGTCGCTGACCTCAGGCATCTCCAACGAGCAGGTCGATCGGTGGTATCGCCTGTCCCGAGAGGCGGGAGCCTGGGGCGGCAAGCTACTCGGGGCGGGAGAGGGGGGCTTCCTGCTGGTGCAGGCGCCGCTGGACCGCCACGAGGCCGTGAAGCGGGCGCTCGCCGACATCCGTCACGTTCCGCTCGGCTTCGAGCGGAGCGGCAGCCAGATCATCTTTTTCCATTGAGTCGCGCGGTCGTCATCTGCGGAGTGCCGCCCGTTCGCTCGATCGGGGCCGGGCGGTTGGCCATCGAGTTGGCGCGTCAGGCCGCGGTACGGCCCGACGTCCGCCTTCTCTTTGCGGGTAATCGCAGTGCCGTGGCCGACGCGGTGCGCCGCAGGCGTTGGCCGGCGGCGGCATCCGCCACGCTCCTGCACGTCGCGCGACGGATCCGGCAGCGGGTGTTGGCGGCCGGACGGAGCCTCGTCGATGCGGAGTCGCTGATCCTGTTGCATCCGCAGAGCGTTGGCGGAGGCTGGTGCCTCGAGCTGATCCGACGCCGCCGGCATCCCACCTGGATCTACCTGCTCGATTCGAGTTTCTTCTGCGTCCGGTCTTACAACCACCTCCGCGACGAGCACGACGCCTGCACGCGATGCCTCGCAGGCCGATGGACGGAGGCCGGCGCGTACGGCTGCAAGCCCTATCCCGCGGGCCATGACTGTGGACTCGGCTTCCTCGACGACCTCCGCCGCCTCGCTGCTGAGGGCCGGGTACGGTTCATGGCGCAGAATCCCGGTCAGGCAGCGCTCGCCCGGCAGCACTTCGGCGAGCCGTGGGACGTGCCAGTGGCCGGCATGTGGACGATTGACCTCGCGGAGGTCTTCGACACAGAGTCGGAGCCGCCGTTGGCCGGCCGTGGGCCCGACGTGGTGTTTCATGGCGGCGATCATCCCGCCAAGGGACTTCTCTGGGCGCTCGACGTGGCGCGGCGGCTTGCCGCCGTCCGGTTCCTGTTTCCGATGGCGTGGCGCGGGCATCCGGCGTGGGGCGAGCGTCCGGCCAACTGCGAGTTCACACCGATGACCTGGGAGTCAGGGCTCGAGCAGGCGGTGGCGTCCGCCCCGGTGACTCTCGTGCCGTCGCTCTGGTCGGCGCCCGTGGAAGGCGCCTTGGTGAAATCGATCGTCGTTGGCCGGGCGGTGGTAGCGCCACGGATCGAGACGGGGTTCATCGCCGACCTGCCCGACGGGCTCGTCCGACTCGTGGACCGGGATCCCGCGGTCGCCGCGACCCAACTTGCCGATGCGATCGCGAGCGGCTGGCGACCGGAGTCCGCGGTGCTGTCGTCGTGGAAGCGAAGCTTTCGCGACGCCAACGCCCCGCTGCTCGCTACGATGCTGCGGGCAGCCGCTACCGTTCCGCCTCGATCGTCCTGATCGTCGCGGCCATCGCTGCGTCGAAATCGCTCGTCTCCCACCGGCCGAAGAGCCGGTCGTATTTCGCGGTCGATCCAAAGAACCGCATCGCCTCGTCGGCGCGATAAGGAAGCGAACCGAAGCGAAGATCGCCTCGGCCCGCTAGGGTGCGGATCGTCTCGGCGACCGAACGGATCGTTCGGGGACGGCCCGAGCAGAGGTTGATCGTTTCACCGCGGGCCCTGTCGGGCGCGGCGAGCATCCGGAGCACCATGCCGCAGACATCGTCAACCGTAATGAAGTCTCGCGTCTGCTGGCCCGCGGTCAGTTCCAGTGGAGTTCCGTCGAGGCAGGCGCGGATCACATCGGGCACGAACAGGCCGGGGCGTTGGCCGGGGCCGAAGGTGAGAAACGGCCGTACCCAGCAGACCGAGCGGCCCGTCAGTCGGCCGGTGAGGAACACGCCCTCCCGGGCCGCGTCTTTGGCCCAGCCGTAGGGGGAGAAGCAGCGCCGCGGCTGATCCTCGACGAAGGGGGGCTCGGCGTTGCCGTACTCCTCGCACGAGCCGAAGAAGATCGCCAGGTTCACCGAGTCCGGCAAGGCCCGAGCCACCACCAATGAGGGGAGTACGGTGTCGGCCAGCTGCCGCTCGAAGTCGTCCAGGTTCCGACCGGGCGCGGTACGGCTGGCGAGATGGACGACAAAATCGGGCGTCACGCGGCCCATCACGCCGGCGATGAAATCCCGGTCACCGCACTCCCCGACATGGCACCTCCAGGTGGCACCATTGACCGCCCGACGGGTGACGCCGTGCACCTCCATGCCGGCTGCCGTAAGATGGTGGACCAAATGTCCCCCGATGAAACCGCCCGCTCCAGTCACAACGACCCGCAGAGGCCGGCTTTCGGAGGTCACGGATCGCGGCAGCATCGGTGGTGCTTATCCTGTCGACTCGGGCCGGACCACGTGCAGGACATCGGGTGACGGCGATTGACTGTCGGAGAGTGACCGAAACTGATGATCCCGCGTCGCAAGATCCTCATCCTAGCCGCCGTTTGTCATCCTGACCAAGGATCGGAGCCGGGGCTAGGCTGGAACTGGTCTGTCCGGCTGGCCGACCACCACGACGTGACCGTGGTGACCAGCGACTGCGAGGGAAGCCGGACGGCGATCGAGCGGTGCCTGGCCGCCGATCCGGCCTTGGCGTCTCGCATCCGGTTCGAGTTCCTGCCCTGGTTCGATGCCCCGACATCGGGCCTCCGGGCCTGGGTATGGAACTACTACCAGCCCCTTTACTACAAGGCCTACGAGCGGTGGATGCGGGAGGCGTTCGTCGTCGCGCGGCGGCTGGTGGTGGAGGAGGGCGGGTTCGACCTCTGTCATCAGCTCAACATGATCGGCTTCCGTGAGCCGGGCTACCTCGGGGAACTCCCGCTGCCGTTGGTCTGGGGGCCCGTGGGGGGCACCCAAAACGTGCCCTGGGGCATGCTCGCGTCGCTTGGCCCGACGGAAGGGATTCGCCACCTCTGCCGTAACCTGATCAACGAATACCAGAAGCGGTACTCGGATCGCTTCTGCCGCGCGTTGCGAAAAGCGGTGGCCGTGATCTCGGTGGCGAGCGACACCGCCGACACGCTGCGGACGCTCCACGGGGTGGAGAGCGAGGTGATCGCCGCGGCCTTCGGCACGGCCGGGCATCCGCGGGCCCGCGTACGTCGGCCGACGGGCGGCCTGCGTTTCGTTTACACCGGCCAGCACCTCTCTCGGAAGGGAGTGCCGTTCGCCCTTGAGGCCTTGGCCCGGCTCGACCGCCGCCTGCCGTGGACGTTCGACGTGCTCGGGTCCGGTGTGATGACGCCCGCGTGGCGGCGGATGGTCGATCGCCTCGGCATCGCCGACCGCGTCACCTTCCACGGGTTCGTCACCCGCGAGCGGCTGTTCGAACTCCTCGACAGTGGCGATGTCTACGTGTTTCCGTCGCTGCTGGAGGGCTGGCCAGCTTCGATCGCCGAGGCGGTCTCGCTCGGCCTGCCGGTGGTCACCACCGATCACCAAGGCATGCGGGACATGGTGACGCCTTCCTGCGGCCTGCTCGTCGATCCCTCAGGGCCGGGCCGGCTGGTGGCTGGGCTCGAGTCGGCCTTCCGGCGGCTACTCAACGACCGTGATCTCGTGACCTCCCTTTCTGAAGGCGCGCTTCGCCGGGCCGACGAGATCAGCGCGGAGCGGCAAATCCCGGCTGTGCTGCAGACCTACGAGCGTGTGCTTGCCTCTGGCGGCGCCAAGGTGACCGCGTCTCGGTAGTTCCGTCAGCGAGTGTGGGCACGGCTGGCGCCGTCGCCCGTCAGTGGCTCGGGCACCGCTGAGAAGGCATTGCTGCGGACGACCGCCCCGGAGACGCTGCCACCGATCCGCACGCCCAGCGGCGAGTCATTGATCGTGTTGTGTTCCACGATGACATCGGCCACGTTGCCGTCGACCAAGATCGACGCCTGATCGTCGAGCGTGTTGCGGCGGATCACCATGGCACGGGCAAGCGGCCCGGAGTATTGCTCGTTCTTGCCCGTGGTCGCCACGCCTATCGACGCGGGCCCGGCGATGCGGGCGCCGAAGCCATTGCCACCCTCCAGCGTGTTCCCAAGAAACTGGCAGCGGAAGACCGGGTGCCAGCCCCAGCCGTGCTGGCTCAGGCCCCAGGCGAGCAGCCCGTCGGCCCGCGTCGTCACGTTGTCGGCCACGATTACGTCGACGGCCGATCCGTAGAGCTGGAGCGGCCCGGCATCCTCGATGTGGTTCTCCACGAAGATGTTGCGGCCACGGAACGGCACAATCGAAATCACGGATGACTCGTCGAGCGGCACGTCCCAGGGCCGATCCACGACCCACTCCCGCCCGCGATGCCCGGTGACGAACCGATACTGGCCTGCGCCCGTGCCCTCAAGCACGTAGACGCCGCCGCCCCGGTAGTCGGTGTGCGGCGTGGGCGCGTAGTCGTGGAAGACAGGGTCTGCGTCGAGGTGGAGCCGGTCGCCGTCGGCCGTGACCGGGCCGAAGTAGGCCCCCCCGTCGCCGTCGAGCGTGAGCGCCTCACGGTCGATCCCGTAGATGTCGTGGGTGTGGTTGCGGGCGTAAAACACATGCTTCGAGAAGTTATTCCAGTAGGTCGAGATGCCGTTGCCACCGGCGGTCGAGCCGTGGCCGACCACCTCGTTGCCCTCGAAGATCAGCCGGTCGACGTTTTCGAAGAGGTGACCTTGATAGCCGTAGGCGATCCGGTTGCCGGAGATCGCGCCGTACCATGGACGCTGCCGGCCAGCAAAGCCGTGCGGATCGACGGCGATCACCTGCCCGGAGCCCCAGAGGTCGCAGTCGGTGATCTGGAAGTTTTTGCCAACGACCCGGATGACACGACCTTCACCAAGTTCACCTGGAGCTTTGCGGCCGCGGTGAACGGCATCGGGCTGGGTATGCATAAAAAAGGCGTTGGCCCGGATCCGAACGCGGCTCATCCGGAACCGCTGCGATGTGGGACCACTTTCAACAACCGTGGCATGACGACGGCAGTAGATCGCGAGATCCTTGAGGCCGCAGTCGTTCGCGACGATCAGCGACTCGGGAGGTTTGTCAAAATCGGGCCACTGGAGCGAAACGCCATCTCGATCTTCTCCCTTGAGCACTGTGCGGGGCGGGATCGTGATCGTGCCCTTCATGTCATAGACGCCGCGGCGCAAAAGGACGATACCTCCACCGTTGCGGGAGGCCCTCTGAAGGGCTGCAACGATCGACTTCTCGTCTCCGTTACCGTTCGCCTGTGGTGTGACTTCAAATACGTTTTGCTTCCAGGCAATCGGCCGGATCACCTCAACGGCCCCGGCTGGTCGCCAACTGGCCGCTCCGCCGAAGCCGTTGAAAACGAGCACGTCGTAGCGTCCAGGAGGGAGATCGGTTGGAATCTGGGCGCGGAGTTCCCATCGTGACTGGTTAACGACGTCGAGCTGCCGGACGGCGTTGTCTTCCTGCCTCAGGGCTACCGACGCTTTGCGGTCGAAGGCCAGGCACGTGCCGAACACCCTCAACCAGCCGCCAAGGGAAGCCTGCGATCCCTCGTCGCCCTGAAACCACCACGGGTCTGGGGCGTTAACGAGGAATTCGTCACCAGCCCCCTCGCGTGTCTGAGGCCTGACCGCGTACACGCCCTGCTGCAGCCCGTCCGGCACGATGATCTTCGCCGAGTTTGCAGTCGGCTGGATTGTCAGACATGAAGCCCAGTCCGGAGGCGTTGCGGCGTCGGCGTCGTTGTCGTCCGGAAGCCGTCGAATCTCGATCTTCGTCTCAGGGCCGAGGTCCCCGCCAAGAAGGAGGAGAGTCTCCGCGGGCGCAATCGGCGCTGAAGCCCAGAAGACAACGGGCGGTCCGCCGGGCGCCTGAGCCTGAGCCAGCGCGATAATGCTGAAGCCCGCTGCGAGGCACCGCAGGCCCGTCGTCTTCCAGGGTTTCCGCCCAAGGATTCGCCAGAAAGCCGGTTGAGTTGCCATGGTATACCGCTCCGTTTCTCGACGTCGTAGTCCGTAGGTATCATAACTCTGGTGGTCAGAGAGTAGGGCGAGCACGCCGCCATGAACGCGACTGTTTCGATCGTTGTCGCGGTGAAAAATGCGCTGCCGTGGCTTCAGCGACTGGTTTTCACGCTGCGGGACGTGGGCATCGTTGGAGCGAGGCTCGTGATCGTCGATGGCGGTTCGACAGACGGTACGGTCGACTGGCTTGCTGAGGTGGCTCCCGCCGGCGCAGCGGTTGATCTTCGCTGGGTTTCGCAGCAAGACTCCGGAATCGCTGAGGCCTGGAATCGCGGCGTGTCGCTGTCCGAGAGTGAATGGGTCGTGTTTCTGGGGGCGGACGACCTGCCGGGCGATGCAGACGCATGGATGCACGCCATCGTGTTGTTGGGCCGGTTGCCGGCGAGTTGCGAGATCGCCGCCTTTCCCGTCTCAATGATCTCGCCCGAAGGGGCTGCGATCCAAGTCGTGAATCCCAGCTTGGGCCTCCGAAATCGCAGCATCTTCGCCCTCAACACACTGCCGCATCAGGGAGTATTTCACCGTCGCGATCTATGGCGGCGACTGGGCGGCTTTGACGCGTCGTATCCCGTGGCCAGTGACTACGAGTTCCTCGTGCGGGCGATCGTGGCCGGATGCGAGGTGCGGCTCTGTGCCGGGCCGCCCCCCGTACGCATGACATTTGGCGGTGCGAGCAAGCACGACCCGCTGGGAAACCTGCGGGAGTTTCGTCGAGTGCAGATCGCCCATGGGGTGCGTGGTCTTCGGCCCCGCTGGTGGCTCGCGTGGGTGCGGGCCGTTCTCCGTGCAGGGGTGCGGCCTCTGATAGGCGATGCCGCCGCGAGCCGCATCGCAGATGCCATCAGGCAACTCCGCGGGCTTCCAAGGGCCTGGACCGTACCATGACGAAGACCGTTCCCGTCAGCGTGGTGGTCCCGTGCCACGAGGCAGCGGCGACTGTGTGTCGTGCCCTGGAGTCGGTCGCGGCCCAGGCTGCTCATCCGCTCGAAGTGATCGTCGTGGACGACGCATCGAGTGCCCACACCGTGAATGTGCTCGAGGTGCTCGCGCGCCGGAAATGGCCTTTTTTGGTGAGGCTGGAGATGCTCCACGAGAACCGTGGGCCCGGTGAGGCCCGCAATGCGGGCTGCAGACTCGCCGACCACCGTGCGCGTTACATAGCCTTTCTCGATGCCGACGATATCTGGCTGCCAGAGAAGCTCGAGCGGCAGGTGGGGTGGATGGAACTGCGGCCAGAGGTTGCATGGACGGCTCATCGCTGCGGAATCATCGGCCACTCCGGCATGTCGGATCGTTCGGGAACGCTTGTCCCAACTGCAACGCCACTGTTGCGTCGAGAACTCCTGATTCGGAATCCCGTGGCCACGCCGTCGGTCGTGTTTCGAGCTGAGATTTCTCAGCGATTTCGGCCAGGCTGGAGGTGGTGCGAGGATTTGATGCTCTGGATCGACTGGCTCGACCACGGCCATATCGGTGTGATGCTTGACGAACAACTCGCCCTGCTCGGCCGGCCCCCGATGACTCCTGGGGGCAGCACCGGAAACCTTCGGGCAATGTACGACGGGGAGCGCAAGGTCGTGCAGACGCTCGTAGCTGAGCGAAGGATGTCGTCCTTCGCAGCTGTCGCGTGGCAGGTTTTTGCACGCGCTCGGTATCTTCGGCGGGTGGTGGCTGCATGACCACATCGCCAGGAAGGCTGCTCCTCGTCGTTCCCAGTGCCACGAGTTTCCTCACTTTTTTTCGCGGTATCGCGAACGAGTGGGAGCGGGTGGGCGGCAAGGTGGCCGTGGCGACGGGGCCGGATCTTTCCGGCCATGACGGCTCGCAGTGGCCTGCGAACGTTGAACGCCTCGATCTTCCCGCGACGAGACTCGCGTCGCCGGTTGGGGTCGCCCGCGCGGTACGAACTCTTCGGCACCATGTGGCAGGATGGCGGCCCGACATTGTTCATGCCCATTTTGCCGCGGCGGCGGTTGTGGCTGCCGCGACACGCGCGAGCCTGAGCCGCTCGCAGGCCGAATGGATCGCCACCTTCCATGGCATGCACCTGACGGCAGCGCAGTCGTTGGGCTCTCGACTATTTGCCGCTGCGGAACTCTGGGCGGCGCGGCGAATGTCGGTCGTCTGCGTGCTCAATCAGGAGGATCGTGATGCGCTTCGCCAACGTCTGCCGAGTGCCCGCGTCTATATCCATGAATCCTGTGGCGTGGGCTGCGACCTGCAGGCGTTCGATCCGCAGCGGTTTTCGGCGGCCGAGAGGGATGCCGTTCGGAGCCGGCTAGGGATACCAGCGAACGCGTTTGTGGTCGCCTACGTTGGCCGGCAGGTGGACTTCAAGGGGTTTCCTGTCGTTGTGCGCGGATACCAGGCTGCGAAGGCTGCCGGCCTCAACGGCTGGCTCTTGCTTGTGGGCGAAGCCGATGCGGCTCATCGCTCGGGCTTGTCCGCAGACGAGTTGCGCTCGGTTGCCGCCGATCCGCGTATCATTCGGGCTGGTTGGCAATGGGATGTAGCGCCCTATCTGGACGCGGCAGACGTCAGCGTCTTGCCGAGTATCAGAGAAGGCATGCCGGTAAGTGCCATGGAGTCGCTCGCTCTCGGCACGCCCGTGATTACCGTGGACGCTAGGGGATGTCGGGATGTCGTCCGTAATAGGGTAGACGGCATGGTGCTGGCAAAGCCAAGTCCGCAGCAACTAGCGGCGGCACTCCTCGAATGCGAGGCTAATCGAAGGCTGCTCGATGACTTCCGGCGAGCTGCAATCGCTGGCAGGAACCGGTTTGATAACCGCCGCTATACTGAGGAGCAGATCACACTATATTTATGGGTATTGGCATCCCGTGGCAACCGTGCGGAACAACGCTGATGACTCGCCTATCGATTGCCTCAAGCGATTAGCAGCGGCACAATGATGAGCAACGCCCTCCCTATAACCCCTGGCATTCCCGTGCCTCG
>Ga0315904_10002537_pt1 | contig 28098 bp, 46 predicted proteins | sample LakEriMetagenome_6_FD_203529 | JGI IMG/M metagenome (GOLD analysis project Ga0315904, IMG submission 203529) | Freshwater fungal communities from buoy surface, Lake Erie, Ohio, United States - Buoy 12 MA120 | ecosystem: Environmental > Aquatic > Freshwater > Lake | place: USA: Lake Erie, Ohio...
TCGGCCCGTAGTAGGCCGTGCTGGTGGGCGCTGCTTGCGGGTTGTAGACGTATGGGTCCACGCTGGCGCTGTTGCTGAGCTGGGCTCCCCAGATGTAAATGCCACTGGTGCCGTCGCCGGTGTAGGAAGTTACGTTGTCGGCAGTTGCGGAATAAATGACGCAAGATTTAGATCCCGCGACCGTTACAGACCGTGCAACCGAACAGCGATACCAGCCGCCACCAACTGATTGAATTGCACCTGTCAGACCCGCCTCAACCGTTCCAACAGCGCCTGTAGACAGGTTAAACCAAGCCTGTAAACCATCAAAAGCGAGCGACACAAATGAGCGTTCAGCAGCCTTTACGTAAACAGACATTACATTCGGAGCAGCCGCAGCCGTTGCGGCTTGCAAGATGTAATGCGAAGACGCAGCCGTGTTCTCAACCAACTTATCCGCCGTCCGAGTCCCGTTCGGATCGCTGTACTGCACCGCCGCAGCAGCAGAGGTCGTGACTTGGTAATCGCCGGGGACGGAGCCTTGGACTAGTTGAGCGCCCCAGAGAAACAAAGAATCTCCAGCGGTAGCCGTATCGGAATTGTCCGTTGAGGACAGTTGGATGTCGATCTCGTTAAACGCAATCGAGCCCGCCACCGTTCTTGAAATGGAGCACCGATACCACCCGCTGCCAACAGATGTGATTGCAGCAGTACAACCGGCCTGAACTGTTCCTGTAACGCCAGTGTTTACATTGAACCACGCAGCCACTCCGGGCGCTGTGTCAAAGAAACGTAATGCAACCCAATCACTGGTGTTTTTCTTGACGTAAACGGAATATGTGAATGCCGTGTTTGCAACAAGCCCTGCTGGTGATCTGCGGGCAACACGGGTTACTCCGCTAGTGGACGCAGTTAAAGTATCAGCAGTTATTGTTCCGTCTGGTGCGCTTGTGCTATTTGCACTGACTGCAATTCCGTTTTTCGTCCAAGCCGCATTGTCAAACTGCTCACTCCAAGTCAGCAGGTTCGTCTGCACGAACGAGTTGCTCTTCGCCCACGCCGCATTGTCAAACTCCTGCGTGAAGCCAAGGAGATTTTTGGGTGTTGTGCTGTTATAGCTCGGCGGCAGATAGATGCTGCTGGTCGTTGCTACATAGGGCAGAGCAGTGGAGCCGGTGTTGAGTTGAGCGCCCCAAGCGCTAACGCCATCTGTGTTACTGCCAACAAACGCTGGTGATCGTGCGTTTGTATTTGTGTTGTTTAGCAGAAATATGTTCAAGCCACCCGTAGTGCTTGCAGTTGCAGTTCCTGTAACAACACACCTGAAAAAACCATTACTTGCGGGTTCAATAGTTGCGGTAGTCGAAGAACCAACAAACCCAACTACGCCATTTAAGACATCAAAATTGGCCCATACATTTACGCCAAATGCCCCGCTTGATCCTCCTAATTGCACCCACTGGTTTGACGCATCACCTTTGAAAAACGCAGATAAAGTGTATGCACTGCCCGATGTTATAGAGATAGTTGCTTGTGAAACAACGTGGTCAGTGTTGTTTAGATTTGCAATCAGTTTGTCAGCAGTAAGAGTGCCATCAGGCGCAGTGGTTACATTTACCCACGCTGGTGTTCCTGTGGCGTTGATGGACGTTCTAGCCCACGCAGCATTATCAAACTGCTCCGAGAACGTCAGCAGATTGACCGGCGCGTTGGCTACGTTGAGTTGGGCTCCCCAGACATTGATTGACTCAGTGCCATTTGCCACTATGCTTCCAGAATTCCAAGCCCAAAAGCCAAAGTACCACGCTGCTGCGGTTGCTGGAAAAATCAAAGAAACTCTAAACCAACCATTTCCAGCATCATCAACCAAGGCCGTTGCCCCAGCTGTTACGCTAACTAATGCTCCGTCAGAAAGCCTAATAAGCGCGCCATAACTTGTTCCTGTTAGGTCTGCTCCAGTGCCTGCCCTTAATTGAACATGCGTCAGCGTAACTCCAGCCTTGACATAGGCGGAATATGTATAGCTAATTGCGGAAACAGTTATTGCAGATGATGCAATATACGCACTACTTCCGGCAGTAAAAAGTGTTGGGCCGCCGACAGTAAAATTAACGCCAGCGTTCATTACCCAACTATCGGCAGTAGTTGTGCTATTTGGCGCTACTGCGTTATTTGAAGAAACAGTTGTCCCAAACTTCGTCCACCCCGCCGCCTCAAAGTCCTCCGAGTTCGTCAGCAGGTTGTGCGGCGCGTAAGCAACCCGGCCATTGCTGTCCGTCAGCGTGGCGTTGCTGGTGCGGGAGAAGGTGATCCTACTCGGCAGTGAGGTCAGCGATGTGAAGTCGAAGTTGAGCGACGGAGCAGCACCGCCCGCCGCAGCCCTACGAGGAAAGCCGAACCCAAAGCCGAAGGACATCAGAACACCCTGACCAAGCCCGTTGCGGTCGTGTTCGTTGCGAACACGCGGATCACCTGTACCGGGAGCACAGAGCCACCCAGCACGCCCGTGAAGGTCACATCAGACCCCTGGGACGTCAACACACGCACGTTACCCGCAGAGCCTACAAACACAACCGAGGGCTCACGCAAGTTATTGGTGTCACTCGTGGTGACAACAGCCGCGTCCCCTGGATACATCGGGAACGTCGGGCTGTAATTGGTCTTAGCCATGAAGCCTCCAAAAGGCTAACCCCGCCGAAGCGGGGCCGGGATCAGTTCTGGAACGTGGTCGGAGCCTGAGCGCCGTTGTCTGCACGCTGGATGTACTCAATCGTCACCACAGCCGCCCCAGCGGTAGGATTGCCGCCAGTAGCGGTAAAAGTTCCAGTTACCGTCACATCAGCCGTGCCAATGTTGTCAGTGGCCGAAGAAACCAGCGCAGCGTCCAGCGTGGCGCGAACCGCTTGAGCAGTCGTCAGACCAATCGCAGCAGAACTCTGGTACGCGGTAGCAGACCCCGCGTTGCCGAACGTCACGGCCACAGCAGAAACCGAACCGCCAGAAATGGCAGTGGTCTTCTCTACGTTGAACCGCAGAATCTTGGACCCGGCAGGCAAGTTGAAAAGATTCACAGCAGACGGCGAAGTTGTCATGGCCGAGAACGGCACATTGACAGATTGCGTCAACAGGGGCAAGCCGGTGTTCACACCAGCGCCGTAACGGACGGTGCCCGAGCGAAGCGGGCCGGAGAAGGTCGAGAAGCTCATGGCTATTCCTCAAATCTGCGCCCGTCGTCTCTGAGGAGAAGTCTGCCGAGTCAGTCGGCGGGCTGTGGTGAAGCTCGGTTTGTAAGAGGGTAGCACAGGGGCGGGATGGGGTCAAGCGCCTTTTGGCCAAGCCAAATAAAACTCCTCGGAAGGGATCTTGTTGGACTTGAGCCCATTTTCTTTGCGGGTGATAACGCGCAGGTTCCAAGGCACATGCAGCCCGCAGATTGCTTCGTGTTGTAGGGGGATGATGTGGTCTACAACGTATGCCTCTCCAGTGGTTCTGGACATAGTTATGGCAATTTGGTACAGGTGTCGTATTGCCAGTACGTCCCTTCTTTTTAACCACTTTGGCGTAGCTAAACGGTGCTTGCGCCTACGGGCTTTTGTAAGCGCCCTGGTATACACCACATTTTCAGACGCCCACTTTTCTTGGTAGCGGCGTTTGTCTTCTGTTGGCCTAGCCATAGCACGGGCCTTAACAAATTCCTTGTTTGCTTCATAGTAACGCTGCTTTGCCGCTTGTCCCGCTTCCGTTTTGTTGTACTCCGCAAAGTATGCAGCGCGTTTGTCCGCGTTTTCCGCCCATTCAGCCCGCATGCATTCAACACAAACCCCTTTAGTTTTTCTAGGAGATACATGCCCGTGCTTGCACGGTTCTCCCGTGAAGTAATACTTTGCCCCAGAAGCCATAGCCTCGGCTCGGGTCTTGGGAAGTTCAGTGGTGTCCATGCGGCCTCCTGAGTTACGACACAGGTAACAGTGTACTTTAGAACCGCACAAGAAAAAAGGCCCCCGAAGGAGCCTTTTGTAAGGGTTAACCCTTAGTTTTGGTCAAGCGCCAGGGCTTCCAAACATACCCAACGGGTCCGAAACGCCAAAGCTGTAACGTTCGCGGGCCTTGTAACGGTTGTTCCCGGTATCGAAATCTTGGTCCATTGAAGTCGCCAGGGGCACACGGACAAAATGCTTCAGACCGTTGGGCACGTCCGTGGTCAGGAACCACGCATTGGTGTCGGTCAAGAAGTGGTTGACGGTGTAGCCCTCGGGGATGCTCCCATTATTTTTTAACGCGTTGATGTCGTTGTCGGTGGTGCCGACACGCAGCGACGTTTCCAGCAGTCGGGTTGCGACGAACTGGAGGTTGGGAGGAACAATCAGCTTGCGGGGCTTGGCAGCAATCAGCAGACCACGCTCGTCCGTCCAAGCAGCGATCTGGATCACAGCCGCTTCGAGGGACGTTTCGTTCAGGTCTGCAGACGTTGCAGGACGGTTGCTGTTGGTGCCACCAGCGACCAGCGGATGCGCGGTCGAGAACAGGGCTTGGCCGTCACCATAGGTGAAGGAGGGGTTGAAGCCGTTGTTCAGGATCGCCGCAGCCTTGACCTGCTTGGTGTAGGCCATAGCGCGAGCCAGGGCCTTGGTATACCGAGCGGACAGGCTGTCGTACAGGTTGTCTTCCATCGCCTCTTCGGTGATGGAGAAACCCATAGCGATGGTCTCGTGGTTGTAACGAGCGGTCCAGGCTTCCTGCGCATTGTCATACGCGATGGCTGCACCTTCGTTCTTCACCGGGGCTGCGGAGAAACCAGAGAGCTTGGTTTCCTCTTCGAACGAACGCTCGGAGGTCTCCGTCTCGTAGATCTCCTTGTGCTCTTCGCCGTAGCGCTTGTACTCCATGCCGAACAGCGCATTCAAGCCGGGCAGGAGTTCCTTCAGTAGTTGGGCACGTGAAATTGCCATTTTGAGTTACTCCTTAGGCGATGTAATAGCGATGGACGTTGAAGTTGATCTTCGCCAGGACTTCCGGGCTTTGAACCAACGCCAGAGTGCCGGAAACCGTCACGGTCGAAGCCGTAACAGTCAGGGCCTGCGAAGTGGCAGACGACACGGTAGCCGCAGTGGTCAGGGACGAACCCGTGAACTGCAACTGGCCGGTGGCTGGCACCAACTGGAAAACGTCCGTGCCAATCGGCAGGACTTGACCAACGGTCAGACCAGAAACGGTCAGCGTGGTCGTACCCGTACCCGACACATAGGTCGCGCCAGAGGTGATTTGCGTATCGGGCACGAGACCCAGGATACGGAAACCAGCACTAGCGGTGGTAGCGGTTGCACCCACAACTCCGGCCAGACTGTTGCCAGTGGCAGCAGAACCGACGTTCGTCGTGCCAGCAGCGTTCACGCCGACAACCAGTTGGGACATCGAACCAATGGTCGTTGCACCAGCAGCGGTCGTCACAGCGATCTTGAACACTGTGTCCGGGTCATCGCAAATAACAGCCTCAATGTCCCCAGCCAGGGTGTTGGCAGGGTAGTACTGAGAGAAGCGCTTCTGCTTGGTCACCGGGTCGGTGTACGAGCAGCCCAGGAAAACACCAACCGTGGTATTGGAGGTGTTGATGGGCACAGTAGCGATGTTCACGAAACCGGAGGTAATAACCACCGGATCACCGTAGAAAATCGACGTGCCGTAGTTGTAGGCAATCGGGTACTCTCGGGTAGAACCTGAGAATACCTGACCACCGATGAGGTTTACGGGCTTGTACCCGTAAGGTGCATCAATCGTGGGGTATCCCATCTGAGACTCCTTAAATTAAGAAGAACCGCGCCCAAACGATACCTCAGAGCGGCGCTCTCGGAAGAGAGGCATCCGGGGATCGTTATCGCGCATGAAGTTGTTGTCCACCGAAGCCATTTGCCCGTCAGCTTGACGCTGGTAGAAGGCATTTCGCTGTTCAGTGAACTCCGTTGGGGTTTTGCAAAGCAGCAGGCCACCGACTTCAATGCTGTCCGGGAAGCGACCTGAGCCACCTCCTCCCAGTTGAATCTCGGGGTGTTCGCTTGCTTTCACGGGCTCCCAGCCCTCGCGGAGTTTTGCAGAAACATTCATTGGGTCGTTGTTGCCCAACGTGCTGACGCGAATCCAACGGAAAGCATACCCAGCCTCAGGATTGGGGTCGGGTAGAAGTTGTGGAGGCATCCATTGCTTGGGCCGTTCAGCCTTAGCGCGGGTGTCCAGTTCACGTGTGAGTCGGTTATCAGCCATTTTGTTTCCTCATTTGTTCCGCAACCTGCTTAGCGTAGGCTTCCAAAGGAACCCCAAGCCGCTTGGCGATCTCCACTGCAGACTTTGTTAGCACGACTTTTTTGGGCGCTGTGCTACGGGTCGCAGGGGCGACTACGTTTGATTGTCGTTTTTCCGAAGGAAACGCACTTGGAAAAACTTCGCGTACACGAGCGTTTACACGCCTGTAGTACTCGTCGGACTGAGGATCGACTCCAGAATTGACCAGCTTGTTGTGGAGTGCAATAGCAAAGCCGGTCATCTCCTCATCAGTACCAAACCAAGTATTCTGCCGCTGCCACTCAACCGCTTTACGGTCAACTGGAGGGGCCGCAGGAGCTTGTGATTCGGTTTGTACAGCATTTTCTTCGGGTTGTACAGGGGCGGGTTTAAAATTGTTTACCCGCTCAGCCTTGTTTACTGCCTTGGCTAGCTGCTCCTGCCAATAAACAATATGGTTGGGGTCACCAGACTCCAGCGCCTCGCGGACCTTTTGCCTAGCAGTCTCTACCTCTGCCTCCACAACCTTCTTGGCCTGCTCATGGATTACCTGCTGGCCCTGCGCCTTGAGCTTCTTGTTCTCCTCTACGAGATTCTGGGCGAGACGTACAGCCTCCTCCCGCTCACGCAAGGCAGCTTCCTTGGCACGGCGCTCCTCGTGATACCCCTTGGAGAAGTGCTGGATACGCTTCTTCACCCCATCGGAATACTGGGCAAGCTCATCATCGGTTACGTCCGATGGGGCCTCCTTCATGGGTTTGCGCCCACGATCCTCCTCGGGGGTGTCGTCAACGACTTCAATCTCCGGCTCGGCTTCGCCTTCGATCTCGATCTGCAACTTCTCTTCAGTAGGCTTTTCCGCTGCGATTTCGTCAGGGAACTTGAATTCGCTCATTCTGTACTCCTAAGTGATTCCGCTTCAACCTTGTACTCCTGCATCTTTTGCTGCAAGAAGTGGACGTAGGTGCTTTGCTCGTAAGAACGTGCTTTGAGTACGCGCTCCATGTTCTGGAAGCGCTCCGCGAGGGCGTGCAACTGCTTCGCCATCTCGGTCAGTTCGTACCAAAAGAAGTCGTCCGTTACACCCAAAAACTCGTTTTCTTCGGGCTTCATCGTCCGCCCTTCTGGATCCCACGAGGATCCTGCACTACCGCCTCAACGCTGTCGTCGTTGATGATGCGGAACTCCGTACCATGAATCTTCAGGCGCGTGCCCGAATTTGGTCGGACCAAGACGAAATCGCCTAGCTTGCACGAAGGCCCACTGGGAAAGCGCAGCGGATCTTTGTAGCAATCAGGGCCCATCTTCATTACCCACAGCACCGGGCTCATCAACTCTTCGAAGTGCATGGTCTGGCCTGCTTTCACAAGGCCGCTCTCATACTCTTCTTCTGCTTTGGGGAGCGCACAGAGCAGGTGGTACGTCACAGGATCAGGCACCTGACGGGCCTTTTCAGCGTCGGTTTCGGGAAGTACCGTGGTGCTTGCACCGTCACTCAGGAGTAGTTCACTCATCGTCGTTTTCCATCTTTCGCACAAGGTCGGTTATGAAAGCATGAACACGTGAAAGACCCTGGATTTCACCCGTCATGAACTTGTACTCGGAGTAGTCTTTTGCCGAGCCTGAGATAAGCGCCTGTGCGATGGACTCACGGCGCTCTTCAATTTCTTTCACTACTATAGAGAATACGGTGATTGCCATATTACACCTTCAAAAAGTTGGGCCAAGACCGCAATCGGTTGTAAAAGACGTTGTCTTCAAACGTAGATACGTCAATTTCTGGGTAGTTCTTCTTGTCAAACCGTGCATCACACGAGTAATGAGCAATGTAATGGGAAGGGGATAAGTCGTTCACCCCCGGCGCGTAGCAGTAATCCTCGGCCCGCATACGCACTTTTTTCTTCTCACAAGCAACCTGCAGAGCGTACATACCCGCCCACCAACGTACTTTTTCTGGCAGATCTCTCGTCAATATGTGCCTATGTACAGAGATCCACTCAAACATGATCCGCTTGAACGTCTTGACAGTACCTATGATTGGCACAAAACCGCCGTTGTAAAACCTACCACCGTTCTCAAAGTACATCTCGATGATGCTGCGGTGCTCACTCAAACTCTTTAGGTGCCACGGCTCGTAAACATCATCAACAAGTAGCTCATCATGGCGTACAAATATGTCTGGATGTGGACGGATATGGAGCATATCGCAATCCAATACCTCAATAACTTCATCATCGTTGAGCTTTGGTAAGAGCTGTAGCAAGCCAATTTGTATGTTCAGTGGGAGATACATCCCATCATCAGGATCAATGTCTCCAAGCACATCAAATACAGACTCACACATCATGTGGGGCGCATCTATGCCCCATTGCATCTCATCAACCTTTTGCTCGTGTAAGAAATTGCGTTTGATGACTATGGCGAGGAACTTGTCGTAAGCCATATCCCCATAGATCTGCTTGTGCGTGTGCCAAAACAAATCTAGCTGCCACTTGAAGTAGTCGTTATGGACCGCTACCGGAATGGTCAACATCAGACAAACTTCCCTTCACGGAACCACTTCGTAATCACCCACTTCTCACCCCTGAATACGGGCATTCCACCGTGCAATGACTTGCTGGCTGGGTTAGGAGCATAGGAAAACGAAAGGGCTCTACCCTGCCGTGCGGCCACTTCCAAGCCAACATCAGGAAAGCACGTGGCTCCGCCTAGCTCGGGGGTGTTCAAGTACACCAAGAAGGTAAGCACGCGCTGCCCACCGTTCTTCAAATGATCTACCTGAGAGTCAGCACGTGGTTCAAAGTAGTCGTGATGGGGTTTGTATTCCTGCCCAACTTCGTACCGCAGTACTTGAAGCCCTTCACCATTCTCAACAGGAATACCAACACGTTGACTGATACGGCGCTCAACTTCTGCAACCAGCGGGGTTTCTGCCTTGGTAAAAAATGCTCCTGAACTGGTCCGTGCAGTGTGCTCAACAGGCTGGCCTGTCTTGTCGTCAACAACTGTTGAACGTGCTAGTTTGGACTTGGCCAGCTCAATAAGCTCCAGACATTCAGCAGATGTCATGAAGTCATCCACAACAAACAGGTCTGGGCTCTTCAAACTCAACGAAACATCTGCTCTGGTATTGGCAGTTTCGTCCAATTTGGGGGAAGTTTGCTCCGGCAGTGTCCAGTGATAGAAGGCATAAACAGCCCGCTCGTCATCATCACAATCAAGTGGATCACGCCAGTGTGGGTACTTCTTGCCTTCACAAAAAGCACCTTCTCCAACCTCAGCATTCACCGAGTAAAAGTCAGATTTGAACGGCACTGGGTCTGTATGTACATCCCAGTCACCATACCAACGCCTGTTGCTTATATTCAACGGCCAAAGACGGTCTGGTCTTTTCTCCAGACACACACTCATCGTGATGTCTAACTCTGAACGATCTGTGTGTATACCAAGGATGCTGCCTTTGCGGTAGCAACGTGTGTAGGTATTGGCAAACTTGGCTGTGGGGTACTTCTCCCGCACCATCTGGGTCAGTTTGCCAACGTGGTACAAAGTCTCTGGCAAGTTATACACACCGTAGCTGTTCTTGTAGAACGCTTCCGCATTGTCTTCACTCTGCTTATCAGGCGATGCGTCAAAAGCACTAACTAGCTCCGCGCATTCTTGTTGAGTAAAAACGTAGCTGCACTCGCTCATTTACTTCTCCTGTGAAGTAGTTGGTTTTGCTGCGCGTTGCGCTTGTTGTTGTGCTTTGAACGCTGCTTGTTGTGACTGCTGGCGCATCTTCTGCTGGTGCACCTGCTCCTTGTGCTGCAGTTCCTGTTGGGCCAGTGCAGCCTTGATACGTGGGTCTTCGCCCTGGCCGCGCTGCATTTCTGCTGCCTTGAGCTGCAACTCAGCTTGCTTGATAGCCAGATCGCCCTGGACCTTCTGCTCCTTGGTGTTGGCTTCTTGTGCCTTGATCTGAAGCTCAGCTTGCTGCATCTGCACCATCGGGTCCTGCTGCGCTTGCTGGGCTTGCTGTTGTTGAGCCTGGGCCATGTTCATCTGCAGCAACTGGGTGGACGCCTTGGCAACCAGACGAGACAGCTCAACCTCAACGTCCTCAGGCATCTCTTGGTCCGGTGCGGGCAACGGCACGCCAAGCTGCTCTTCAACCTTCTTGCGGTAGTTGAACGCCAAGTGCTCGGAAATGTGAGCCATGATGGCTGCGCCCATCTGTTGACCCATCGGACTCTGCCCGATCTGCTGGGCCATCATCGGGTCCTGCATTAGGGAGAAGTGCGTGGCGATGTGGGCATCGTGGTCTTGATAGATGAACGCCTTGGTCGGCTTGCCCGTCAGGAACGCCATGTTCTCGCTGACCGGATCTCTCGGGGTCATGTCATCCTCGATGGGCACCAGCTTGTCCGCGTTCTTGACCCCCAGCACCTCGATCATCTGCCGGTGAAGCTGAGGCAGGTTGTAGATCTGCGGAGCCTGTTGGGCCAACTGAATAACCGCTTGGTACTGCATGATCCGCTGTGCCATCGTGGCGCTGTTGGGATCACTGACCGGGATCACTTCTACCAAGTCGTAGTCGGCTTGCTTGGCTTTGCGACTACCCTCAACCGGGTCGTAGCTGTACTCCTGCGGGGTGTAGTCACGGATGATGGCTTTCAGGAGCTTGAACTCCTGCTTCATGGCAAAGTGCACCCGAGCCTGCACAGCAGACATCGTCTTCAACTGGCGCTCAAGCAAGGCCAAGGTGGTGCCCACCGGAGCCTGAGCACTCATATCGCTGATCTTCATGTCAGCGATGGACCCAAGCCTACGGCCTTCTTCCGTAATCTGCGTGAGCAGAGCAAGCAGAACTTGGCTCGGCTCCTTGTACGGCAGGGTCATGATGTTGTCTTTGATAGCCCCAGACGGGACATCAACATCACGGAACTCACCAGGGGCGATGGGGGTGTCGTCCCCCTTGACGCGCAGTCCTCGGCTCTTCAGGCCACCGGGCAGGTTGGACAGGGTGCCAGCATCAACGAGCTGGCGTATGAGGGAAGTGCCAGCGCGAGCATAACCACCAATAATGTGGATAAGACCCAGGCCATAAGCGCCAAAGCCAGGAATATACGTGTATTGGACGAAGTGTTGTCGCTTGAGCTTTTGCTCGTCGTCTTCGTTCCAGTTACGCCGGATCGCCAGAACTTCATTTGTCCCTCGATCAATGGAGACTACATATGGTAGTGCTATGCCGTCCTCATCTTCGTACCCCGGCAGATCATAGTCAACATGAATTTCGTAGATCTGATACCGGTCATCGTCGTTTAGGGAATACCCTTGGTCCTCGGCCTTTTTCTTCTCAATATCAGAGAAGAACGACTGCGGCTCTCCCAGATCCACGTCCCGGTAGAACCCACTGACCTGCAGCTTCTTGATCTCATTCTTGGTTTTACGCATCACGTGCGTGACACGCGGAGCGTTGAGGATGCTCGACGCCCCATAGGGCATGATGATGTCTTCGGCTGAGATGAACATCGCCGCCTGACGGTTCAGGCTGGGGTCAAAGTAGATCTTCTTGAACGCTGAACCTGCAAGGCCCAAAGAGTAGAGCATGCGCTCATGCTCAGGCCGGTACTCCGGCATAGCCTCGGTCAGTTGGTAGTTCATGTCCTCACGGACACGCTCAGCCGCCTCCTCCTTCATCTTGTCGATGGCACCAACGATCTCGGTCTTGACCGGCCCCTGTGCAGGGAATGTCTCAATGATGGTGTCTGACTGGAACCGGATGGCTGCCTCAGTCAGGATGGTGGAGTACACGCCGCACGCACCGTTCCACGGCTCAGTGCGCTCCTCATACTTCATCCCAAGGACGTCCAAGCCCTTGACGAACATCTCCACCCAGTCTTTGCGCGAGCTGATATCACCCTCGATATCACCGATCAGATCTGAAGCAAGCGTCTGCAGCTCGCCTTCATCCATGTACTCGGCAAGGTTTGCGCTAAATTCTTCTGCAGTGGGGGTCTCAGGCACTAGGTCAATCTCAATCCCATCGATGCCTATGCTTACAGCTTCTGGATCCTCGATTTCAATCTCAATTGCCGGCTCTTCAGAAAGAAGAGAAGGGTCCAGGGGGGTCAGTGCGCTGTCGATATTCGTAGCCATGATGGCCTTTCAATTTCAGTAGTAAGCAGCACGTCTGCTGCTTTTGAAGTACCGGACATCCTCTTTTTCATCAGAGGGGAGGCGCAAAAACCCGCCTTGTCTGAACCGCATCAATGCAAGAGTTGTTGCATCGACCAAGTCGTCGTGCTCTCCAGAAGGGAAAGCTGCAACTTCATCCATCAATTCCTCTGCCCAGCGGGTTTGCGGCACCCAGACTTTACCTGAAGCAATGATGTCTGAGACGGAATTCAGTCGTGCAATCTTGTCCTGGCCCTTAGACGGGGTGTACTCCTGAACTGGGATGCCCATCGCCCGCAAGTCATAGATCAACGGAGCACCGGAGGCTTTCTTCTCAATTAGCAGCCCGTCAGGCTCCCACTCCTTGTACTCAGCCAGCACATCGCGCTTCAGCTCAGGGAACTCAACCCGCTTCTTATATGTGTTGAGCAGAATGATGTTGGGCGCATCGTTGTCTTCTTCGTTGTAGAAGACGCCCCAAGTTGTACCCGCAGAAAAGTCAGCACGCTGGTGCTTTTCAAATGCCGTGTCCCATGTCTGTAGAATGTACTCGCACTTAGGGGGGCGCTCGCCCTCCCAAATCTTCCACCAGTCGCGCTTTACAATAGCGGACTCGTTACCCACCGGGTTTTGTTGGTACTGGGCCTGCCACTTTGCGTTGGGCAGCTCCTCATGCAGGGCTTCAAGCTCCTCAAGAGACCAAAACTCGGGCCATAAGGGTTTACCCGAGGGCATAATGGCTGGAAATTCGATCACTTCCCAGTCAGTTTCACCCCGAAGTGCTGCATTTTTGAGCACTTGACCCGTCAAATCCCGCTGTGCCCAGCGCGTCATCACGATGACGATAGCTCCACCCGGCTGCAGACGCTGACGGGGGCCTGATGTGTACCACTCGTACACTTTGTCGTAGATATCTGGGTTGACAGCCGCTAGTGCAGCCTCTTGTTCAGAGTGTGGGTCGTCAATAATCAGCAGGTCAGCACCCTTACCGGTCACTGCACCCCCCACACCAATAGCAAAGTAGTCACCCCCTTTGCTGGTGTTCCATCGACCGGCTGCTTTTGAGTCTGCTTGAAGGCTCAGCTCGGGAAAAATGCTGTTGTAAACCTCAGAATCGACCAGATTCCGCACTTTTCGACCAAAACCGACAGCTAATTCAGCAGTATGGGAGGTCTGAATGACTTTTTTGCCAGGGAATTTGCCCAGAAACCAGCTTGGGAGCAGGTAGGAAGCAAACTCTGACTTGGTATGCCGTGGCGGCATGTTGATGATCAGCCGCTTTAGCTCACCTTTAGCCACCCGCTCAAAGGCTGCAGCCATTATTTTGTGGTGCCGCCCGGAAATGAAGGTCGGCCAGACCCGCTCAACGAACTTGATGAACTTAGTCTGGGCTAGTTCCTTCTGTTTGAGCTTCTCTAACTTGACCAACTGAGCCTCAAGCACCCGCAGGTCGGCCTCCGACATCTTGTCGAGCACCGCAGGGATGTCTTTTAGACTGACTTCACTCAGCATCGGTGGGCTCAGGTGTAGGCTCGGGGTCCTCTAGCTGACTAATCAGCGGCTCCACGTCAACTACGTCTGCATTCAGCAGGCGCTTGATCCGATCCTTGATGCTGTTCTCCAGATCTGTGGATGACCTGTGGGTAACTGTGATCTCACTGCGCTCTGTAAACAGGCCCACGTCCGAGTGCTTGCCGAGCAACTCAAGAGCCTTGATCTCAATCTTTGGATCACCACACGCTGCTAGCTCTACCAGCCGATTCGTGATGAACGTGCGTGCCTGCTGAGCATCCTTGATTACTTGATGGTCGTACTCTGATAGAAGCAGGCTTAGCTTCCTGGCAACTGCAGGCACCTGTAGAGAGCGCATAGCTCCCTTGTCCTTGGCACCCTTAATAAGTGCGTGGGCTGCGTGCTCGTCCTCTTCGGACATATCAATGGTCCCACCCAACTGCTCCAGCAGGCTGGCCGTGTTAGCGGCAACCGCGAGCTTGTCTTTGTGGGTAGCAGGCTCCTCGTCTGAATTATCAAACGGAAGCGGATAGTCCTTGGTAGGTTCTACTTCGACCATATTGTGCGCAGCCCAAAGGGCGATTGGGGCGGACTGTAGCACACGTAGTTAGTTTGTAAAGGGGGGTACGGGTCCCTTGACGGGGGGTGTTTCTATATTAGACCCCCTCCCCCTAAACCCAGCCAAAACTAAAATGTACCCCGCCTAGCTACCAAAACTAAAATGTACCCCACCTATGTAAAACTAAAATGTACCCCACTTTGTTAGGAACTCTAAAAATGAGTACCGGGGGTGCAGATTAGTGTGTAGGTGAATCCTGGGTCCCCTTCTGAGCATTTGCCCCTCCCCCCTCTGGGTGGGGTTTTGCTTTGAACTAACATTGTTACCCCTGCCAGCGTACCAGTAATTATTGTTCACGCCCATACTTGCATTCTGTACCACACAATGGTATAATGGACACATCAGATCAGAACCGATCCGATGCGATCCCCGGCGCTTTCCGGGTGTGGAGTGTAAGAAATGACCAACGTGACGACACCGGCTAACAATGTTAGCGAGTCCCTGATCCAAGCGCGTGAGAACTACGCGGACACTACAGTCCGTGGGTACGGCGCAACCAAAGTGTATGCGCAAGAGTTGACCGACAACTTCGGCGTGGGCTGGTACGAATCCGATGCCGATGATGCGGCCAAGGCTGGCGTGGCTGCGGAAAAGAAAGCACTGTATGCAATGCTCAAGGCTGGCGGACACACCAACCCGTCTGTTGCGTGGGCTCGTGTGGTCAAAGAGGCTAAGGCCCTCGACGCGGACCCTGAGGAGGGCGGAGCGAATCACACCCGCAGCCTGACCCTGCGCCTGATCGAGGAGCTGACCAAGCTCCACAAAGCCGGGGCGAAGGCCGAGGTTAAGGGTGATAGGGAAACGCGAGCCCTTGCGTTCGTGGCATCGGCGCTCGCCGAAATGGGCGTGGATCTTTCCTCGCTGTACAAGTAAGCAACTCGGGAGGGCTTCGGCCCTCCCCTAACAATGTTAGGGGGAGCACATCATGGAAGTAAAGCGCCCGACACCCGTCGAAGCAAGCCTAGACTGGTTGAGCAAGATCGACACCCGCATCACAGATAACTTCGATTCGGAAACCAGAGCGATTGTGGATCACTACGTATTCGCACTGCGTGAAGCACTGCGTGCGCTGGACACCAAAGCCTGACCAACCCCGAACGAATGAAGCCCGCCGAGTGCGGGCTTTTTTGCGTCTAGCAAAGCAGCGGCTTTACCTATGGCTTGGAAGCTAAACCTTTGATGCCCGTTCTCGGGGCGGCGCTAGGGGCTAACTTTGTTAGATTGTCGTCAATCAGGCCACGATTCTATGTCTTCACGCAGCGTTCGTTTTGTTGTGGGTTGTTGCGTTTGTGGAAAAACGTCGACGTTCGTTTTGTTGACAGTTGGTGTAATTTGCTGCGTTTGTAAGCGTTTCAAGTATATGCGAAATGCGGTGGAAATAGACACATCGTACTCATTTACCACCGCTTCGATGTGGCTATAAACGTCGACTGGGATACGTAAAGTGACTGTAACATTTGCGGTTTTCTTAAGATTACTCACTTTGAATTTACCTAAAAGAGTTGATGAAGGTCTAAGTTTACATAGAAATGATGTGGCTTTGTACTAGGGTTTACCCTAGTTTTTGCCCTAACAATGTTACGTGTTATGCGCGTGTTACGTTGTCAATTTGGCAACGTAACATGCTAAGTTGTTGATTTTAAAGGGAAAAACGGCTAATGTTATATGTTATGCGATTTTGGGAAATTGAAAGAGGTTGGCGGGTTTTACGCAGCACAGCAACCCTCTCAGCACCAGAGAAAAAAACTCCTAGGGGAATTCAATTTCTCTCTTTTTTCATAACAATATAACATTATCCTTTTTTTCCTTTCACATCAACAACTTAGCTTCATAACGCCTATTGTTACGTGTTACGTTTCCACGTAACATTACCCTATTTGTACTCTCAGCCTGCTTCCCACCCCATTTCGTACCCGCCCTGCAAAGTTGCTTGACTTTTACACAATACTGTGGTACAATTAAATAAAACTGTCGGCTATGACTCAACCACAGGGACCTAACAATGTTAGCCCTCACACAACCCACAGGAGCCCTAACAATGCATACACGAAGTGAATGGTTAGCCCGCATCGGCAACCACCCGACCATCAGCCTGCTCAAAACGCTCGACTCCAACGGTCAACGCTTCGCTGACTACTGCACAACCAACGCGCAGGACCGTGCCACCTACAACTGGAGCGACCCCATCACCGGCCAACCCATCCAACACGTGCGCTTCAAAGTCGGCGAGTGGATCTGCACGTGCACTTGGGAGGGTGACGAACTCACCGAGTGGGGCTACAGCCACATTACTGCTGACAACTGACCAACCCAGGAGCACCTAACTATGTTAGCTGGCAAGTACAAAATACCAGGGTTCAAGCCTGTCTACGCTGACCCACCCAAGCCACACGTGCGCAGCACGCCCCGCCCACCATCCCTCAACTCATCACAAACAGGTGCACCACACGCAGCCAAACTACCGACCAAGACCTACACCGGCACCGACTGCATCGGGATCACCACTCTGCACAAAAGCAACGCAGTCCCCGTCTTCAACCAACAAGCAGCCATTGACGCTGCCCACATGAGGAGATAACCATGAACCGACCACCACCCCACCCGCAGGACTTCCTGCTCATCCTCGTGTCCATCATCGCCATCCTGCTCATGCTCTTGGGTGTTATTTGAGGAGTAATAAATGCGGATAAAGAAGCCAAGCCTACCCGAGTGGAAGGAATGGGCCAATGAGGAATTGGCAAGTCTGTACTTTGCCCGTGCCGCCGTGCTGATGGATGAAGCCCTCAGTCCGAAGCGCAAGCGCAACACCTACCAACCACCACGCTCCCTAACATTGTTAGAGGACAACAAAGCAAGCACATCAAAGGAGAACTGAGCCATGTCCACTGCATTCCGCCGACTGCCAACCCTTCGCTCATACGTGGAGGCACTCAAGCACCACAACACCAGCACACCCATCCGTGGGCGTGCACCAGAACTGCGACCACTTGCTCAGTTCACCGCAGGGCGTAGGGATGCCGACAGGTTCAGCATCCGGCTTAGATCCAACCCCTTGCAGCCCGACAGCCCGCCTTCTGTCGAGTGCGTTTTGTACAAGACCCCAGTGATCACCTTCCACCCAGACAACACCGTCACGATAACGACGGGTACACATTACGAGCCATCGAGTTCGACGGCGGCGTTCATCTACAACATCCTGCCGTTCTGCTCAGCATCCAGAACCGGGGGGCGGATCGTCCTTACCGCACGCACTGAAGACGCCCAATTCCTCAAGCACTCGCTAGCCAAGGGCGAAGAGATGACCTTTTATCTGAACCTAGGCGACCGCTACTACAACTTGACGCCTGTCAACCCCGAACCTCAGACAACCATCGTCATGGACCGTGCTGCTGCTAACAATGTTAGGGCTAGGTACGGTGAGTTCTACCGCTACCTCAAGTCAGCAATCAGCCTGCGCACGGAACAGACAACCAGCAACGCAGGCATTGCACAAACTATCAAGACAACCATCGGGGAACTGAAGGGCGCACTTCCACACAAGCAGGAATCACCAAGCTACTGGCGCTTCAACGTGCCCACTATGGGCCACATGACAAACAAGCCAGCACTGGATGCCGTCAAGCCACACACCAACCTCACCCCAGTAGCTAGGTGGTTCAACACACACGACGAGTGGCGTGCGGCTGTTGAGGATTTCCTGCAACTCATCAAGCCCAACTCGGACCCACAGACTCAGGCTCAGAACTTCTACGCTGCATTCATGCACCTGTTGTATTGGTCAAGCGGCTCTCTGTACTTCGGCACATTCCGCCCCGGCCCAAAGGATGACAGCAACACCCACTACGTTAACCCAGACGCAGTGCGCAAGTTTGCTGACGAGATCATCTTCAAGTACCACAGCAATGAAGTGTTCAAGCGTCGGCCAGTCAAGCCAGGGCAGGCACCAGGGGTCAAGTACAACAAGTGGGTGGATTGGACCCTGGTTTAAATGCACCCTCAAAAGTCACTTGACTTTTACACCAATCTGTAGTACAATTAAATAAAAACGCTTGCGAATCCAGCAACCAACCCGCCTAACAATGTTAGGCACATCAGAGAGAGCAGATCATGAGCAACCAAAACGAAATCACCTTTGGCAAGACCGTCTCCATCGCGGAGGCTGAGGCACTGATCACTAGCGTGCCCACAAATCGGTTCCACCTGCGCGGCGAGCCGGGTATCGGCAAGTCCAGCATGCTTGAGCGCATCGGAAAGAAGCTCGGGCTGCCTGTGGCATACATCGACGTGCCGAACATGGATCTTGGCGATATCGCCATGCCTGTGGTGGATCACAACTCACGCACCACAAAGTACTACCCAAATTCCCGCTTCCAACTGCACACCGGCCAGCCTGTGGTCATCATGCTCGACGAGTTCTCCAAGGGCAGCAAGCCCGTGAAGGACATGCTGCACCCCCTGCTGGAGGTGGTCAACCCACGCTTGGGTGACGTCCCTGTGCCGACTGGCTCGGTCATCTTTAGTACGGGCAACTTGTCTTCCGATGGTGTCGGTGACAACCTCGCTGCACATACCAAAGCACGCCTGACTACTGTCACTGTGCGCAAGCCGGGCTCCGACGAGTGGATCGACTGGGCGTTGCAGAAGGGGACAATTGCCGAGGAGATCATCGCTTGGGTCAAGCGTTACCCGCAGGTGCTGGCCTCTTACCTCGACGGTGGTGCGGGTGACAACCCGTACATCTTCAACCCACGCACACAACAGGATGCGTATGTCTGCCCGCGCACGCTTGAGCTGGCGTCTAACATTGTTAGGGCACGTAGTGGGTTCTCATCCGACGCGCTCATCGCAGCCCTGACCGGTGTCATTGGCGAAGCAGGTGCACGTGACATGCAGGCGTTCATTGCCTACGCCGACCAGCTCCCGACGAAGGAGAGCATCAAGGCCAACCCGAAGACTGCACCCCTGCCCACCATGCCCGGTGCGTGTGCGGTGACTGTGTTCAGCCTCATCTCCGCTGCTGAGAAGTCCAACTTTGAGGAGTTCATGGAATACGTAGAGCGTATGGAGATGGAGTGGCAGGCTGTGTTCGCAGTCAACATCGCCAAGCTGGCAGGCAAGCAGTCCATCGCGTTCGCATCCCCTCGGTTCGCCAAGTGGCTGGCCGTCAACCAAGATGTTCTGTGAGGCAGAAATGAAGAGAAAGACAAACGAACTGACCGGAGCCGCCCTCGATTGGGCGGTTGCAGTGGCCGATAACCTGCTGCCCAAACACATCTCCCTCAACACCGACCTAACGCACCCACTGGTGCTCGACGGTATCCAGTCCTACGGGCCATCGTTCATCTGGTCCCAAGGCGGGCCGATCATCGAGCGGGAGCGACTGTGCACCACGCCACGCCGGGACTACTGGGAAGCCTGCGTGCACGACAACTTGTTTCAGTACGACGGGTCGGAGCACCATGCAACAGGCCCCACACCCCTGATCGCAGCCATGCGCTGCTACGTGTCGTCCAAGCTGGGCGACGAGATTGACGTTCCAGAAGAACTAAGGAGCTAACAATGTTAGAGGCAACCAAGATGTTCTGTGAAGGAGAAGTGAATGCGAGTTGAAGTAGTCAATGGCCGAAAGCTCTTATGCGGCCAAATCCTCAAACACAACGAATTGGCAGTCGGCCAGACTTGGGCACCTGCCAGTGGCGCTGACCGGACAGTGAAGATCACTGATATTGATGGTGATTGGGTGCGCTACGAATGGGTAGAGGGTGGTCAGACTGTGCACCACGAGAAGGAGTTGTTCGCATTTCAGTGCCGTTACTGCCTTGTACTTTAATCAACAGGAGAAGTGAATGAGCACGCTGGGTCTAAATATGAGTACTGACGCAGATGCAGATGTGGTGGTGGCGAGTCCAAAGACCCGCCATGAACTCTACGCTCGGTATTCCGAGTCAGTCGCAAACTTCCGCAACTTCGAGTGCAACATCCTCAGGCTGATGCGCAACCCGGACACAAAGCCTGAGCACTTGGAGGCAGTGCGTGGGAGCTACGTTGATCTGTTCAAGCGGATGACCGACGCACACCAACTGCTGACAAGCAAGGCTATGGGCAGGCATGTGGCACGCCCGTCGCTGACTGCATACCACGACCGTGAAGGAGAGAAGTAAGTGAAGCAACGACACACCGCCTGGGTAACCATAGGCACCAACGAAGGGGCAACCCTGCCCACATGGTTCTACGCCTTCCGTAAATGGGAGAACGCCAAAGCATTCATGGATGCAGCCAACGACACCGTGTCTTGGGAGCTGTACCCGTGTGAGTTCATGTCTGTCGAAGAAACGCTGGAGAACTTCAAGCAGTGCATGAACGAGGACGACCCGAGATCCATCCCATCCAGCAACTAAGGAGCTAACAATGTTAGAGGCAACCAAGATGACCGAAGAGCGCAAGCTCCAGAAGGTGAAGATCACGCTGCTGCGCAACCCGCAAGTGGCTCTGCTGTCAGGCATCCTGATGGTGGGCAAGACTTTCATCTGCGACAAGACACCGACCGCTCGGACCAACGGGCGGGACGAGTGGTACGGGCGGGCCTTCACCAAGAAGCTGAAGGAGAAAGAGCTTGCGTTCGTGATCATGCACGAGGCATCGCACAAGATGTACCGCCACTTGACCACGTGGAAGAAGCTGCACGATGAGGACCACCGCCTTGCCAATATGGCGTGCGACTACGTGGTGAACCTGATGCTCAAGAACCTCGATCCGATGGAGTCATTCATGGCTATGCCCATGAAGGATGGCAAGCCGATGGGCCTGATCGATGTGCGGTTCAAGGGCATGAACGCCAAGCAGGTCTTCGACATTCTCAAGAAGGAGCAAGAGGAGGGCGGTGGTGGCGGTGAGGGTAATGAACTCGACGACCACGATTGGGACGGTGACCCCGGCATGACCGACGAGGAGAAGAAGGAGTTCGACCGCGAGATCGACCAAGCCATCCGCCAAGGGATCATCAACAACCGCAAGCATGGCAAGGGTGCGGGTGATCTGGAGCGGGAGCTGGGTGACATGCTCAAGCCCAAGGTGGACTGGCGTGAACAGTTGCGCGAGTTCGTCAAGTCCGTATGCGCTGGCAAGGACAACTCAACATGGCGACGGCCTAACCGTCGCTTCATCGGTGAAGGTATCTATATGCCGACTCTGGTGTCCGAGACGGTGGGCAGGGTGCTGATCGCCGTCGATACCTCTGGCTCTATTGGTGGGGAGCAGTTGGATGCGTTTCTCTCTGAAGTTGCAGCACTCTGTGAGCAAGTGCGGCCCGAATTCGTCGATCTCCTGTACTGGGACAGCCGAGTCGCTGGTCACGAGACTTACGACTCGGCTGCTACGCCTAACATTGTTAGCTCTACAAAACCAATTGGTGGCGGAGGCACTTCACCTAGCTGTATCACGGACTACCTCAGGGACAAGAAGATCGATCCTGAGTGTGCTGTTGTCCTCACCGATGGGTACGTCGGCGACGATTGGGGTGGTACGTGGCGTTGCCCAGTACTCTGGTGCATCGTCGGTGGCAATACCGTTGTCGCTCCGATTGGCAAGACTGTTCATGTTCAGTAACGATTCAAGGAGAAGCAAGATGACTATGGCAATTCTCAACATTGGCTACGACGGCTACGTTATGCCGTTGAAGGACGCAGTGGTCGTGGCCGAGATGCTCGGTAAGGCGGAGAAGTACGAGCACAAGTACCGCTCGGGTGCCGACAACACCCACCACATCTACTCAGAGACCAAGGAGAACTTTGGCACCATCCGCCTGATCACCGACGCCTTCTATCAGGGGGCGAAGCTGGCAGGTAAGCCTGAGTAACTCCGAGCCAACCCTAACTATGTTAGGCATAGTAAAGAACCCGTATCTCAACACACCCTAACTTCCAAAAAGGATCTCAAATGTCCATCTCATCATCAGCCGTCCTCGTCTCCCTCAACATCTCCTGCTGGCCTGCGACCAAGCTCGACCGGGAGATCACCGACTCCGTCACAACCAACGCTAACGCCAACGCTAGAGCAGGTAAGTTCATGAAGGACTTGTTCGCAGGCACGAGTGTGCGTAAGGACATCGAGAAGAAAGCAGCGCACGTACGTGCACACCACCTGCGCATGACCCTGCCGTGGGCAGACAAGGGCGACCGACTGCTTACCACTGCTCTGTTCATGGAGTACAAGACTTGGCTCAACAAAGAGCAGGCCGAGTTCAACCAACTGTGCGACAACTTCTTCAATGCGTATCCGCAACTGCTGCTGGATGCGCCCACCCAACTCGGCACGATGTACAAGGCCGACGACTACCCAGCCATCGACGAAGTGCGTGGTCGGTTCGCGTTCAGATTCAAGTTCACCCCGCTGCCTGACTCAGGTGACTTCCGCCTTGACATACCCAACGAGGAACGGGCATCACTCGCCGCTGAGTACGAGCGCGACTTCAACGAACGCTTGGCCGACGCCATGCGTGAACCGTGGGACCGACTGCACAAGTTGTTGCAATCCACATCCGAGAAGCTCACCGACCAGGGTGAGGAGAAGAAGCGCTACCACGAGACCCTCATAACCAATGCACAAGAACTGTGTGCATTGCTGACCAAGCTCAACGTGACACAGGACCCCAAGCTGGAGGAGGCCCGCCGTCAGCTTGAACTAACAATGTTAGGGGCAGACATAGAAGCTGTACGCGAGAGCCCCGAGGTGCGCAGCAGCATCAAGTCCAAGGTCGATGCCATCCTTGGCAAGTTCGATTGGTAATCAGCAACACAACAGGAGAAAGCAAATGAGTGACGTCTCAAACATCCGCATCTACCCCAGCACGTTCAAGGGGGGGTTTAACCTGTTCGGCAAGCCAGGGGTGTTCCCGAGCAAGAGTCTGACTCAGACTATGGAGAAAAACCCTGACCGCAAGCTGTACTCACAGGCACACCTGACCGCAGTGCTGAGCAAGTTCCTCAACAAGCCGGGTTGGAAGTTCGTGGCTAGGGATGAAATCTCTCGTAGCGCAGACGGGGAAACGCTTGTATGCCATGCGTTCCAACTCCAGTACGACAACGAGGTGCTTGGCAAAGTCAGCATCGACTACAAGGGTCGGGAGTACAGGATCGCTATCTCTAACCACCGCATCAGTGCGGCCCGTGAGCGTGGGGATACGTATCACACTACGAACGTAGACAAAGCCGTGTTGGCTATACGCAAGTATTTCTATCCTAAGGGCAGAGAAGAGCGCATGGGGAGCGCCCATAGTGCAGCTACGAGAGTTATCAGCAGTGAGGCTTATGAGAAGAGCCGCGCAAAAAGTAGTGCATGGAATGACGTCAACAAACATGCTGAGGAGTTCGTGGAACTGAACATGGACTTATACATAAGTCAGTTTCCAAGAGTAGAAGGTAAGCTGGTGGTAGCCAAGCAGGCCAGTCTCGACATGCAGACCGTTGAAGACATCAGAGTTTCTTTCAATAAGGGTTCGGCCCTACTTGTGGTGCGGGATGGAAACGAGTACATTGTGCGTCAGGGCAGTGAAGTTCAGATCTACGACGACAGCACACTACCTTACGAGGTGAGAGCCAAGTTAGGCATGCTGAAGTTGGTAGCGAATGGACAGATGATTTCTGATGTCGGATGCAAAGTCGATACAGAAGTCTTCGTGATTGCCCCGGCCAAAGAATAAATAAATCATCAGGAGAAAGACATGACCTCAGTGACAAGGTTCACCCTTCTTCGCCGCGCCGTGCGGCTGTGGAACGTGCCCTACGTTCCGAAAGAAATCAATCGTGCAAATGCTGTCAAGTGGGTCCGCTCAGTCGAGCGGCTCGGTGACCGTTGGCTGTTGGCTAAACAGATTGGAAGGATCGAGCAATGAACAAAGTACCCAGAGGCTGCGACCAACAAGGTCGTCACCCCGAGGCGGCGGAAGCCGCCACAGACGTAGGTCAAGAGGAAGAACCCAACTTCTACAGCAGTCAGATGATGTTGGAAGAGACCGCCAAGTTCGCCCTTGGTGTCTTGGTGATCTTCGCTGTGGTCGGACTGATCGCTGCACTCGTGGGGTACTTCGTTTGAAAACACCTTGGTTCGATGGAGAAGTGCACCCTGTACGGATAGGTGTCTACGAACGTGACCACTATGGAAACCTTGAGTACTCCTATTGGAGTGGAGGTGGGTGGAACTTCGCAGCAAAGACTGTCGGCAGTGCACTTCTCAACAAAGTCCCATCACGTTTCCAAGATCTGCCCTGGAGAGGGCTGTTGAAGGAGGATGTATGAAACTCGTTGTGAACCCCGTCAAGATTGAGATCTATGACGAAGAGATGCACGGCCATATTGTTGCTACGGTTGAAGCTGTGGACGGCATCGTGGCCCGCGTGGAAATTGGGCAGGTAGTCGGCTGGAACGACTGGCTCGACCTGACCGACGCTGTGCGTAAAGCTATGCACATGATGGGTATGCAGCACGAAGTCTGAAGGAGGACAAGTATGACTACCGTTGACCTTGGGATTACCAAACCGCAAGTGTCCGCCATGCAACGTCGCATCGACACTTTGGAAATGGAGAACGACGCCATAGGCGACACGCCGATACGGCATGCCATCAATGAGCGTTTGGTGGAAATCCGCCTGCTGTTGCGCGACGGACACCTGAAGAACAAGCATGGGTCGCCCCGCGCCGCCATCGCCAAAGCGGAGGGGCAGACATGAGCAAGCACACACCAGGGCCGTGGGCAGTATTTAGGAGAGATGGCTACTCAACTTATATCCATGCCATAAACGAAGGTGGCGAAATAAATACGTTCCAAGTCGCATCGTGCCATAGCGCGACAAGTAGAAAGTATTTCCCGACAAGGGGCGAAGCAGAAGCAAACGCCCGCCTAATAGCTGCCGCGCCGGAACTGCTGGAGGCGCTGCAAGCAATGCTCAGGATGACGGAACGCCACGCAACTCCCGGACTCATCGCAACCCCCGGAAGCCCAGTAGCACTGGCACGCGCCGCCATCGCCAAAGCGGAGGGGCAAGCATGACCGTCAAACTAAACAACGACCGCTCCGTTGCGGTTGACCAGACTTACTTCTGGCAGCCGTTACATACCTGCCCACTCAGCGCGAAGGTTCAGTTGTTGACTGACGGTGGCGTTGCTGTTTACGGCCAGTACCAACCCGGTATTGGCGGTTACGTTGGCTGGGCACCGCTGCCCAAGAAACCAAGCTGGATGGAAGGGAGCACACCTCATGGGTATTAAACCTAAGACCCGCGTCATCCTTGAGGATGCCATCGACCGTGGGATTGAACGCGGCTTGCGCCGTGCGTATAAACACACCGATACCCCGAGTCAGCACGAGATCATTGAACAAATCAAAAACGCAGTTTGGGGTGATATCCACGAAGTGTTTGAGTTTGAGGAGAACAGCCATGACTGACCGCGAACTGCTTGAGGCCGCTGCGAAGGCAGCGGGTCTGACCATCGGCGCTTGGAGCGACAACTACGGCGCGTTTATGTACCGAGGTGTGGAGCCGGGTAAAAGTTGGTGGAACGCCCTCACCGACGACGGCGATGCGTTAAGGCTGGCGGTGAGATGCCTACCCTTCTACACCTTGCGCTATACAAGAGAGGACTACGAGGCTTGCAACCAAGATGGGCTTGCCGCCACCCGCCGCGCCATCGTCAGGGCTGCGGCTGAGATATTGGAAGGAGCATGAAATGACTGACCTGAGAGACGCTGCGCGTCAGGCGCTGAAGTCCCTGCGCGGATACCGCCGCGAGATTGGGTGCGAACAGCCTTGCGATGCGGAGCGGGCGTTGGAGGCCGCGCTGGAGCTGCCGGAGCAGGAGCCGGTGGCGACAGTGGCAATGGATGTGTCCGGTGCTCATCTGTCTTGGGACGGGAAATACCTCGGGCAGAGGCCGGATATGAAGATCGCAATGCTGCTAAAGGATTTGCCTGTTGGGACGCTGCTGTTCAGCACCCCACCTCGCCGCGAGTGGCGAGGGCTGACGGAGGAGGATATTTGGACTTTGGCAGCCAACTGTTTGGATAGCGTTCTAGGCAGGCTTCATTTCGCCCGCGCCATCGAGGCCACGCTGAAGGAGCGAAACCATGAGTGACCTGCGAGACGCTGCCCAGCAGGCGCTGGAGGCTTTGGAGCACAGCGTAAAACTGCGTGACGAAGATTACGACGCAATGGATGCCCTCAAGGCCGCGCTGGAGCAGACGGAGCAAGAGCCATGCGTCAAGACCTACTCTGGCGGGAAGCCCAACTACACCCAACGCTTCACGCTGTCATGCGGATGCCCGTCGCAATACGGCGGCGTCCCTGCGTATTGGGACAGAGATGGCAGCACTGCATTCGGCATGATCTGTGAGAAGCATTGGCATGAATACGGTGCAAGGAGCGAAGCATGATCGTCGATGAAGGTTGTTTCGAGCGTGGTTGTGCATGCCACGATAGCCGAGAGAGTCCGGGCGTTGTTGTGGTGAAGCGCGAGTGGCGAGGTCTGACAGATGCCGAACGCGCATCGGTGCAGTTTGAATCGTTTAAGCGTGGATTGTCACCGCTGGAGTTCATGGAACTGCATGAGGCCAAACTGAAGGAGCTAAACCATGAGTGAACAACCAGAAGCCCTGCGGCTGGCCCGTGAGTTAGAAGCCTGTCCGACGATCAATTACAAAGACCACGCCGCAGAACTGCGCCGCCTGTATGCGGTGAATGCTGAACTGCTGCAGGCGTTGAAAGAAGCAACTGATGCGATTGAGCATTGGGGCTCCTACTCTTCTGATTACTTCCAGCAGAAGTGGGACTTGCACAGCGACATCAATGCGGCCCGAGCAGCAATAGCCAGAGCGGAGGGAAAGGTGCTGCCATCCGCGCAAGGAGCAACCCATGAGACTTTTTGAAGTGCAATGGAGCAGCGCTGGCAATGCGGAGAAAGGCACTGTGGTCATCAAAGCCCGGAACATAGTTGAGGCACAGAACAAGTTTTGGGCATGGATACAGAAGCGCCCGGTGTTTCTCCATATGTGGCAGTTGTCATTTCAGTTTACTGAGGTTGAAGAACGTGAGGTGATTGAATGAGATACCTAGCCCAAGACTTCGCCCGCTGCATGACCAACCCGCTGCTTGATCAGTGCAAGCAATGCCAGCGCAATGTAAACATCAACCCCGTATCCCCATACGCGCAGCGTCAGTCGTGGATCGGCCCGTGGGTCGGGCATGGTCCGTGTCCTAACGGAGACTTTGTGGAGGTGGAAGATGAGTGAACCTGTTGTATGGGCATGGAACCATCAGTTGGAGGAACTCAACGACCTTCGCTCGCACATGAGCATACGTGCGTGGGCAAACACAGCCAGCCATCGGTCCGAAGGGCTAACACCTCTTTACACACACCCGCCCATTGAACGCACCCTCACCGACGAGGTCATCGCTGACCTGTGGCACCAGAACGGTGGGTTCCACCACCACTTCGCTCGGGCGGTGGAGCGGTATCTGAAGGGGGAGAAATGAAATGCCCAAAGTGCGGCAGTATCAAACAACTTAC
>Ga0315904_10002538_pt1 | contig 28098 bp, 7 predicted proteins | sample LakEriMetagenome_6_FD_203529 | JGI IMG/M metagenome (GOLD analysis project Ga0315904, IMG submission 203529) | Freshwater fungal communities from buoy surface, Lake Erie, Ohio, United States - Buoy 12 MA120 | ecosystem: Environmental > Aquatic > Freshwater > Lake | place: USA: Lake Erie, Ohio...
CAGCAGAAAACATAATTGCAGATGATGATATGCTTGATGGTTGGATGATTTATCAAAGAGAAAAGATTAAAAAGGCTAAAAAAGAAGAACAAATAGATAGACTTAATCCTAAACTAAAGAACGCACAGGAAGTATTCTTAACTCCTCAAAGCAAAGAAGAAATAACTGAAATTATGGAATTGAATTCTTCTGAGAACTTAATGAAAATAAAGAATAGAGCCAATACTATAAATCAAAAAGGATCTGTAGAAGTATTTGATTTGCCAGATGTTCAATTTGATTTACAAAACCAAATGATGCAAGGTGCTAAAAATAGAAAGTAATACCATGACAAACCAAGAAAAAGAATTAATAGATAAAGTATACAAGAGATTCCAAACGACCATGATAGGAGCAATAGCAAGATTCGAGAATGTTTTTGGACACCTATGGGAACAAGAGTCTAGACAGGGTGATGAGTTTGCTGATATGTGGGAATATGCTAGAAATAGTATTCTCAATAATGGAAATAAACAGGCTAGAGCAGCTATTGATGATATTGGGGCTTTCTTAAATAATAACAGTAATAAATACCAGCTAAATAACAAATATAGTTACAAATTTAATTTTGATAATAATATCCAAGGAGATAAATATGAAGACTAAGACATTTAAGGCTACTATTGACGGAACTGAAAAAGAATTTCTTGTTAAGACACCATCTCTTAATGATCAGAGAGAAGCTCAAAAGGTTTATAATCAAGCATTCACTGACGCTATTAAAAGTAAGAGCGTAGTAAGAGCTAAACTGGATGATCTATTAGAAGATCAGGGTCTATGGAATGACGAGAAACAGGCTAAGTTCACAACCTTGCAAAAAGAACTATTAGACGGCGAAAAAAGACTAGCAAAGGGTGGATTTAGTTTAAATGAAGCCAAAGACCTTGCTATTAAAATGAAGGGCGTCAGAGATGAAATAAGAGATCTGATAAGCGTTAGAACAAGTTTGGATAACCATAGTGCCGAAGGACAGGCCGATAACGCTAGATTTAATTATTTAGTTAGTGTTTGTGTGGTGTATAATGATACTAAACAACCGTATTTTAACAATATGGAAGACTATCTTAATAGATCAACAGACTCTGTTGGATTATTAGGAGCTCAAAATTTGGCTAACATGCTTTATGGTTTGGATAACGACTACGAAACCAATTTACCAGAAAACAAATTTTTAAAGAAGTATAAGTTTGTTGATGATAAGTTGCGTCTAGTTGATAAGAAAGGCAGATTAATTGATGCAGAAGGTAGACTGATAGACGAGAGTGGCAGATTTATTGACGAAGAAGGTAATTTCGTTGATAAGTATGGCAACAAAGTTAATTCAGACGGTGATTATCTCGTTGATCCTCAGCCCTTCTTGGATGATAGTGGAAACCCAATTATTTTAGAAGAAGACAAAAAAGATGAACCAAAAGCTGCTAGTTCAGAAAAACCAGAAAGTCAGCCAGCTACTGAAGCACCAGCACCAGTTGCAGAAGCAAAAACTGAACAGCCAACAGCTTAGTACAACAGATAATAACCTTTGCTTAATGATATTCCCAGCCGTAGGATCCGTCCTATTGTTGGGAATATTTTTTTATACAAATCTTATTGTGTAGGATAAAATATGTCTACAGGATTTAATTTAACAGCCCAACTAAATCTGGTTGGGCCAACAAACGTGAAGCAAATTGCTGCTCAGATCAAAAAAGATCTTGGCAATGTTAATGCTACTGTTAATTTTAAATTAGATCCAGCAGCAACAAAAAATGTAACGGCCCTAACATCTGCTTTAAAACAGCTTAATTCTACCTTATCATCAACAAATAAGAGTGCTTCGTCAGCAGCCGCCGCAATAAGATCTTTAGGACAATCTGTTAATTCTGTTAAACTAAATAATATTCCACAACAGATTAACAATATTGCTAAATCAGTATCAACACTTAAAAATAACTCATCTAAAGCCCAAAGTTCTGTTGCTGGTATTGCTAATGAAATGGAAGAGTTCGGTAAACAAGCCGGATTAGCAGTTAGAAGATTTACTGCTTTTGCTACTGTTACTAGTGTAATTTATGGACTCACTAATAGTATTAATAAAGGCATACAAGCATTTATTGATTATGATAAAGAATTAGTAAGATTACAACAAGTAACCGGACAGTCATTACAAGGATTATCAGCACTTCAATCAAGAATAACTGATTTGTCAACATCTCTTGGTGTTAGCTCTAAAGAACTAACCACCGTTGCTGTTACTTTAGCTCAGGCCGGATTAAGTGCCAAAGATACAGAAAGATCATTAAAAGCATTAGCGTTAAGTAGTTTGGCTCCATCGTTCGATGATATGAATGAAACCGTCGAAGGTAGTATTGCTCTTATGAGACAGTTTGGTATTGGAGCAGGACAGCTTGAGGCCGCTTTAGGATCAGTAAATACGGTAGCTGCTAAATTCGCTGTTGAAGCTAGTGATATTATCACGGCTATTCAGCGTACTGGTGGTGTGTTTGCAACAGCGAGCAAAGGAGTTAGCGAAGGAACAGATGCACTTAACGAATTTATCTCTGTATTTACTAGTGTTAGAGCAACAACTCGTGAAAGTGCAGAAACTATTGCTACTGGCTTAAGAACAATATTTACTCGTATTCAAAGAGGAGATACAATTAATGCTCTCAAAGAATTCGGAGTTAATTTAACTGATACTGAGGGTAAATTCGTTGGAGCATACAAAGCTGTTCAATTATTAAGCGAAGGGTTAAGTTCTATTGATCCTAGAGATCTAAGATTTTCAAGAATAGTTGAAGAGCTTGGTGGATTCAGACAAATCGGAAAAGTGATCCCACTAATTCAACAGTTCTCAGTGGCACAAGAAGCATTAGGAGTAGCTCAACAAGGACAAGGCTCATTAGCCCGAGATGCTGTTAAAGCACAGTTATCGTTAGCCAATCAAATTAGTAAAGTTAGAGAACAATTCTTTTCGCTATTCAGAGAAATAGGCCAGAGCCAGGGCTTTCAAACTTTGGTTAAAGGAGCATTATCTTTATCTAGTGCTTTAATTAAAGTTGCAGACGCTAGTAAAACACTACTTCCTGCATTAAGTGTAATGCTAGCATTTAGAGGAGCAAGAGCATTAACACAATTTACAGGAGGATTTAATAGAGGATTTAGAGGAGGACCAGATAACAAAAAAGGATCGGGCAGATCTGAACCATTCAATCAAGGAGGACCGGTTAGGAAATTTGCACGAGGAGGAGTTGTTCCTGGTAGCGGAAATAGAGATACTGTTCCAGCAATGCTTATGCCGGGAGAATTTGTTATTCGTAAAAAAGCCGTAGAGACTATAGGAACCGATAGTCTTCATAAAATGAACAAGTATGGTAGCGGAGGAGACATAAGAAGGGGATCATCTTCAAAAAGACGTAAGTTTGCTTCTGGAGGCAAAGCCAAAATAGCAGATATATCTAACTTGCAAGTTACCGATGGAGATACATTTGAAGCAACTATTACTCCGACAGCAGACCCATTCACGGCTAAATTTAGGGCTTGGAATTATGATGCATATGAAACCGGAGACAAGCCAAGTAGGGTTAGTTCTCAAAAATTAGAAAAAATACAAAAGATACCATCAAATAAAAATAAAACTTTTCCTAAAACTGATAGTGGTTATTTGGTTGAGCCTGATACAAAAGTATACGGGAATTTAACAGCAGCAGGAGCGGCGAGAGACGCTACTCTTGATTTTGATAATAAAGTTAGAGAAAGATTAACATCGTCTAAAAATGATTTTATTAAAAGATTAAATGCAAATCTAGATGAAGATGGTGGCTTTGGTAGATATAAAGCTGATCTAGGATTTGTTCTAGAAGACAAATTAACAACCGGCAGATTTGCACAAAAGAAAAATCTTGGAGGAATGATTCAAAAATTTGCAGTCGGAGGGAAAGCCACAAGAAATCTTGGATATATTGATTTTGACATTATAAACGATCCCGTTAATGCCAAACTTATTGAAGAACAAATCAAAAAATCTGGCAGTAAAGGACCAAGAGAATATACTAAATATTTAACAGATCTAGCTATTAAAGCTAAAAAAGAAACAACCATTAAAAAACTAACTGCTTTATATGGAGTTGCGGGTGCTGGAAAAAGCAGTATTGCTATGGGACGAGGGGCTAATGATGCTGGCAGATTAAGAGAAACTAATCGCTTTCCAATATTAACTCCTGAAGACATATCAAAAGCTTCTGAAGTAATGCTATTAACTAGTACAGTTTCTAAAGATAAACTTGATGGAGCATTAAAAGAAGCTGATAAAATTTATGCATTATCAACAACAACCCAAGAAGAAAAAGATAGAATTCGCAAACAACGAATGATGAGAGATGTTAGCGGAGTAGGACTCTTTGGAAGAAGAGCCGGAGCTACAACAGGAGTATCAACAGATTCCGCAAAAGAAGAAGCATTATTAACAGATAGGTTTGGTTCTAAAGCAATGATTTTAGGACGAGGTAGTTCTGGTAGACTCAGAAGAAAAAGAGGAGACGAACTAGTACAAATAACCAAGAAAAGATTAGGATTCACATGGGGAGGATTTTCTCCAACAACAGCAGGCCATGAATCTATTATGGATGCTGCAAAAGCCGCCGGAATACCTTATGAAGACTTTATCGCTTTAGTCGGAGCAAATGAAGCTATTGATCCTCAAGATGACAGTTATCGAACAGCTATATTTGATCAAGACTTTAGACTATTATTAGCCAAAGCCGGGTTCGGAGCCAAAGGCGCTTCAGTATTACCTAAAGCATTTGGAGATATGAGTGTGCCATTAGCTTTTGATATGGGTGAACGCGGCGGACGTAGACAGATAACGTTACCAGCAGCAGGAAGCATGGCATTTGTTGCTGATAAAACAGATAAGCAGATGGCTAAATATATTGAAGCCGGATACGGAGTAACCAATCTTGAGAGAACCGGTGGAATTAGTGGTACAGATGTTAGGAAATTATTATTAGCTGGAAATTTAGATGAACTACAGAAAGTAGTATCTCCAGGTGTATTCTCTTTACTTAAAAATAATTTACCACAGCTACAGAATAGATCAAGTGTAATTCCATCTCTCGTGCAACAAGCACAAGGTCTTTATAAACAGGAAGTAGCATCAATCGATGAGCAGCTAGCTGCTACCGGTATCACCAGAGCAGACAATAAAAAAGCAGCAATAGACCCAGATTATGCTGCACAATTAGAAATTTATAAGTACCTTAAAGAGCAAAAGAAAAAACTAGCCACTAAAGCATCATTTGAACCATATAGATTACTACAACAACTAGCAGAAGCAGAGCCCGACAAATACGCATTAAAGTTTGATAGGACAGGCCAACCTTCAACAACGGGCCTACAAGAAGCTATACTAAAAAAAGTAGCTAAAGAAACCTCAGTTAGAAAATCTTCTGGAATATTACCAGCAGAAGGAAGAGAAATCTTAAAAAGATTTGGCGACGAAAGATTGCCAACAGATCCTAGTTTTGGTCCATTCGCAGGTAAAACAGTAAGAGATACGGCTGAAGGAGGAAAATTAAAATACTGGAATTCAGCATTTAGACCAGAGACCAAAGCTGATAAACTAGCGTATTACACTGCAACAAGAGACTATTTAATAGATAAATTTAATAAATCACAAGTATCCAAAACGGCTACAGCATTAAAAGATACAACTAATGCTGTTTTATCATCAACACAATTAGGATTAGTAGGATTAAATCCGTTGGGGTACACTGGATTACTAGGTCCAGAAACCTGGAATCTTGGAGTAGACCCATCTGGTCAAGCACGATCAATAAACGCATCAATAGTTCAAAGAGGATTACCAACAGAATTCCAAAATGTTATTGACTATTTAAGTGGACAAACAGCAGGAATAGTACAAGGAGCATCAAAACTTCTTGGTATTACTCCTAAAGAACTAACTAAAAAACAAAGAGAAACATTAGGACAAGGAAATATTGAAGGTGCTTTACTAGAACAAATTTTTGGATCGGCAGATGCTACAATACTAGATGATGCTTTAAGAACTCGTCCAATAGATTTCCCAATGGGCATAGGACCAAAAGCAGCAAAAATATTTGGTATTGATCCTAATATTCCAACAGAAGTTAAACGAACAATAGATAGTGGCAGTAGGGACAAAGCTGTTGAAGAATTTCAAAGATTTTTTAGAGCCCAATATGGAATTCCAGATCCAGAAAAAAAAGCAGTAAAATTAGCTGGTGGAGGACAAGTTAATAATATTGAAAATAGAAAATATATAGGCGGAGAAGGTAAATATTTAAGCGAAGATCAAGTTAGATATTTAGACAGACTAGAAAAAGATAGAGATAAAAACATTGAAGAGAGAAATAAACTTTCAGACGCATTAAATGATAAGCTTGGTGGAATTTATGGGAGAGTAATTAAAAATCGTAAAGATAGTAAATTTACAAACGCGGGATCAAATATTGATGGTAATAAGCTTTCTGGGTCACAATTATCTAAGGAAAAAGAATTAGCTATTAATGAGTGGTATACTGGAATAAGTAAAATTGGAGATAGAGATTTTAATAGAAATATGGAACAAACATTCTATGATTTTTATAAAAGAGGTATTGAATTAGATGCCAAGGTTGATCCAATAGCTAGACAAAAAAATATAAATGAATTAAAAAAACTAAAATTAGAAGCAGAAAAAATAGAAGCAGAAATGTTTGCTATTAGACAAAAAGCATATTCATCTAAGACACCAACAAAAACTAAAACGTCAACACCTACACTACTTACAAAGCGTAAAGAATTTGCATCTGGAGGACTACTTAAAAAGTATGGAGAAATATTCCCAAACAATAACTCGACCGGCCCATTTAAAGAAATGGTTTTTGATTTTGATGATACTCTAGTTACTGGTGGAGAAATTAGAAAACCAGACGGTTCGTTAGACTTATCTCAAAAAGACAATATTCCGCTAGTTAGAGAGATGCTCAAGAAAGGCAAACTAACTCCACTTGGTCAGCATTTATCTGAGGCCATAAAACAAGAGCCATCTCTTATTGACAGTCTGAGCATATTATCTGCCAGAAACCAAAATCAAGCAGGCATACTTGCTGATACTTTGTCAAGATTAGGACTTCCTATTCCCGCATCAAAAATAAGAGGATCAGACGGCCCACAGAATAAGAAGATTACCAATTATCAAAAAATGATTGATGATAATATGGAAACTATTTTGCGATTAAAATCCGAAGGTAAAGAAGCTATACATTATAAGTTTGCTAAAGGTGGGAAAGTCGAAGAGGAATATAAGCAAATATTAGCAAGTATTTTACCAAAAGAAATGCTTACATCAGATGGATACTTAAAGATGCCATCTGGACAAGCAGAACCTATTGATTTTATACCAGAAAGAAGCCTTGCCGAAAAAAGCAAAAGCGCAGTAATGGCAATACTTTTAGGAAAAAGCGAGAAAGTTCCTCCAGAAGAGGAAACAGGAGCATTTTATTCAGGAGGATTGATGTCTAAAGTTCTTAGACACAATATTGAAAAATTAAAAGGCACACTACCAGAAGACGAATATATTGCTCTGAAACAATTTGCCGATCATAGAGTATTATTTGACGGTAATGAAGACACCATAAAAACTGCTGGAGGACTTCATAAAGGAGTTCTTGCGCACGAGACTTTTCATGATATTCAAGCTCATTTATATGATAATCATCCAGAGATTATTGATAAATTACATGCAAGTTTACTGAAACGAAAAGACGCTGTTGAAAAATGGTATAATGATCCTAAAAATTCTGAATGGGCCGGACCAAAAGACTACAAATTAGAGCATTTCTTTCCTGGTCATGGTACTAAAAGTCCTTACGGCCCGCAGATGGCTATAGATGCTTATAATGCGGTTAAAAAACGAACAAAAAAAGAACCATCAAATGCTGTATTTGGCGTTTTAGGAAATGCTCAATGGGATCTCGGAAGGAATGAGTTAGTACCTGTTCTATTATCAGCAGCTGCTGAAAATAATAGCGGAGCAATTCAATTATTGTCAGAAGCCTTTAGTGAAAGCGGATTGAATCCTGATTTTTATAAAACATTGCCTAAAAAATATAAAATAGGAGGAGCAGTTAAGGATGTTTGGCACGGAACAACAACCGGTATAGAAGATAAAGTTTTACAGAGTTTTAAAACTCATGGAGCACGATCTGATATTTCTGACGGTTTCGGTCAAGGTAAGGGCTTTTATGTATATAGCGATCCTACTTCTGCTATGGTAAGAGCAATGGAGCTAGAAGGAGGAGCTAACTTCCTTAATGCTGCTGATCCTAACGGTAAGCCCATGGCTCTCAAATTTACAGAATTATTAAATGGTAAAGATTGGGATTTGGATTATGAATTTCAGAATGCTGATATAGTAAACTTTATTCATGCTCATTATGATAGAGTTAAAGAAGCACTAAATAAATCAAAAGGATTAAATTTTGGTAATTTTAAAGACTTCTCATTAGATCAAAAATATGACGAGTATTTAGATACAACAGACAATAAAACAATGAGAAAGGTTGGAATATCTTTTAAAGAAAAAGATCAAGAAGGACAAAAATTATTAGCTAATAATGATATAGGAGATATCAGATCCGCAGAGGTACTAAGCTCTCTTGTAAAATCTCTTATTCATTCTGATTCTGATTTTTATGAAGAATTTGAAAATAGTTTTTTTTCTGATTTAAAACCAGGACAGGGGTTAAAGTACACTGGACAGAAGCCTCTTAAGCCAGTATTGGCTGAAATATTTGAAAGAAAAAAATCTATTGAAGAGACGGGGTGGAATACTGTTAAGTTTGCAAAAGGTGGATCTCCACAGGATACTGTTCCAGCGCTATTGACTCCTGGTGAATTTGTTATAAATAAGAATGCTGCTCAAAAAATAGGTTATTCTCAATTACATCGTTTAAATAAAGCTGATAAAGTACAAGGATTTAATAAGGGTGGTGCGGTTGGTATTCAAAAACTAGCCTCCGGAGGATTCCCCGACCCTAATTCGTTTATTAGGCGATTTGGCGATTGGTTTATGGAGCAACCTAAAAATAATGCTATTAAAAGATTTGACAGAAGACCTGACATAGTTAGTAGATCATCAACACAGGCCAATAAAGATGTTGGATCAGTAATAGATAAATTAGTAGAAAGTATTAATAAATTAGGATACAGTGCTGCCGAATCCGCTACTGTTATTAAAAAACTCAGGAATACTAGTGAAGTAAGCTACAAAGATATAGAAAAAGCACTATCTAATGATATTAATAAATTAAAATCTCTTGGTGCTGACTTTAATACAATCATTAATGCTGAAGAAACTCTATATGCAATAAGGCAACAAGGGAAAAAAGACGTTGATCTAAAGCGCAATTTAGAAGGAGCATTTGGTCAAAGAGGAAGTTTTGCTACCCAATTCATGGGTGGAAAATTAATGATGGGCGATATCAACCAAGGCTCGGCAGCAGCACAAAATATCATAGAAAAAGAAGCTCAGTATTTAATATCCTCTAGAACTAAAAAATTAAGATCACAAGGTAAAGAAGTTAATTTAAATGATATATCAGAAAAAGCATATAGAATAGCAGCAGCTAAACTCTCCGGAATCAAGAAAGAGACATTCTTAGATTATGGTATAACTGGCAAAGATATAAAATCATATATTGATGAATCTAAACAAGATAAAAATACATTAATTAAACTTGATAAAGAATATATTGACCAAAAAAGAGCCGAATTACAACGATCAGCAAAATTTGCTAGTGTTGGACCGAAACAACAGCAAAAGATGCTTAGAGATTTGGAAAGAGAATCACGAAGAGAAATTTCTGTTAGACGCTCATTAATTAATGATTTGGCCTCCCGAACAGGAAAACCGGGAGTTGGCCCAATTGATATGACGGACTTTAATAATAGTCCGGTACTAAAATATCTAAAATCCATCTCTGCACCACAAGCACTTACGGGATTAGCATTAGCATCAGGCACAATAGCTGGTCAAGGAAAGAATATAGGAAGCATTCTTTATGGATCAGACACTTCTGAGTCAAGACAAAAGGCAGCAGCTGCCGCCGCCGGTATTGAAAGTTCCGGAATAATTATAAGTACAGGACTAGCTACGGCCGCAGAGATATTGGCCAGTTCTCCCAATAAAGCAGGAGCAATAGCTGCAGCAGTTGTAGCAATAGGGTCCGGTCTATATGCTGCTGCTGAATATATTTGGGATTTGAGTGGCAATCAAACAACCGCAAGAAGAGAACAACAATCTGCAGAAAGAGTAACACAATTAGATGTAGCGTTAGAAAAACTCAATAGAGCATCTAAAGAATTTGAAGCAGATATATCTAATATTAATTTACGTTCAGCTTTATCTGATGCCTTAAAAGATGTTAATACTATTTCTGTAGGTAATGCTCAATTTGATATACAAGAAGCAAAAACAGAGTTTTACAATCAGGCTAATATTCCTAGTGCCGCAATAAGTCCATCAAGCGGCGATACGAATTATATGGGATCTAAAATTATTGATGGATTGGGTAGAGGTTTATCCAGAATAATGCCCGAATGGACAGGCATAGGAGCACAGCGAGAGGTTATGGGAGCGTTAGAACTCCAAAGGGCTGCTTCTGATATAGCATCAAAAAATAAAGAAACAGCTTTAATTGCTCAAGATTTTATAAGAACAGGACTAAATCAAGGAGCTTCAAGAGACCAAATAGTATCTGGAGATGAGTATAGAAATGCTAGAGAAGCTATGTTAATGGCAGATCCTAAGGGAGTACTAGCGTTTAATGCTGCTGTAACAGAAGCTTCTAATAGAGTTGGTGGGAGAGCGCTACAAGAAAATGAATTACGAGACGTACTCCAGAAAGTTACTGAAGATTATTATAAACAAGGTAATGTTATACTTGATTCAATAATTAAACAAGTTGAATTAGCAAAAGCTATGGAGGCCGCAGATAGAGCTGGTCGTCAGTTGGCTATGAGTTTTCAACGAATGAACGACAGTATTAATCAATCTATAAATAGAATACAGTACGAATCCGAACAAAGAACCAAAAGAGCACAAGAAAGAATTAAAGGACTAAGCGGAGATACTGGTCCTACTGAATTTACTAAACCTGTAGAAATTATTATACTAGAAAATCCACAAGGATATAGTCCAGAAGATTTTGCATTAGCCGCTGGTAAAGCAGGAGACAAGATTGGAGGAAAGGAAGGTAAAAATGTTGAAGGGTCGCTAATTTTAGGAAGATTTTTACCAGATGTATTGTCCAAAACTATAGCAGAACGTCTTGGTGGACAGGCTAGTTTAACTAGAGAAGATGCCGCGAAAGAAGCAATAGCAGTTGCGCAAGATATGATTAATAATTCTAGCGTAAATGACGAAGTAAAGCAAAAGCTAATCGGACAAGTGACTACTAATATTAATGAAATAGTGGACAAAATTGGAGCTAAATTCTCTAATAGTCCAGTACTAGCTTTGGATCAGTTTGTTGATGAGCTGCACAGAGCAGGATCAGCAATTACAGGTGAACTATATGCTAAAGCTTTAGATAGTGCAACTAAAATGTTGGATTTTGCACGAGGCCCATTGAATGAGTTTTCTATACAAATTAGTCAAAGTGCGGAATATATGAGACAGGCTGCTGAGCTTCGTCGCAAAGCAGACAAAATCATGTATAAAGCTAATATAGATATTAGAGAAATATTTACTGGTGTTGGAGAGAGCTATAATGAAGCAAAAGCCCAGACATTAAGAGAAGTTGGACAATTAACAGGTGGAATAACTGATCCGGCCGCTATAGGCAAAGCTATCAGAGATGAAAATAACAACGTCAACGGTGCTGGTGGACTAAGAGATCAACTCGCTGATGCATCTACGCCGCAGGACGCTGCTAAATTTGCGCAAGCAATACAAGACAGCAATAATAAAATTAAAAACTATAATGATGCCCTAGATAAATTAGCTAATAGTACAAACATGTACGAAAAAGCTTTGGAAGAAGCTAGAAATGTTGCTGAGATTCAAAAAGATAGACAATCTTTTGTTGAAAAATTATTAACAAATACTCCAGAAGAAGCAGATAATCTTAATCAGGCATTTATCAGACTGCAACGCAATCTATCAGGAGGACTTAATAGCGCATGGAATCAGAGAGATGCCAGAAAAGCATTTAATGAGGCATTGTTTAAGACAGGAAGTTTAAGAGAAGCTTATAGAGCAGGAAACACAGTACTAGCAAATCAACGCAAAGAAACACTGGGACTTATGCAAGATCCTGGTTTTAGAGCTATACTCAAGGGCCAAATACAAAACCAAAGAGTTTCCAGCGGACAAGGACTAATGAGCGAGGCTGATCTAGACAATATGTTCAGACAACAAGAAGCTCAGTTAATGAAGCAAATGGCTATAGAGAGTGGATATGCTAATAATCCTGTGGTAATGCAAGCTATACAGACCAGAATGAATCCTCAGGCCGAGCCTATGGCTCAAGCAGCAGCTAATCAGGTGCTAGAAGCAGCAGGATTACAGAAGGCAGCAACAGAAGAACAAGCAAAGATTAAAGAAGTTCAAGCTATGGAACTTAATGTTTTTGCTATGGACAACCTTACTACTGCTATTGTTGATCTAACAGCAACATTAAGAGGATCTTTCGACAGAAATACCGAAATAGAAGGACGTAATCTGTCTGGAGAAAAAACAATACGACTTGATCTTGGGGCGACTGATTTGGGAAGTTCTTACGCTGGACAAGCGGCAATAACTGCTAGTCGTGGAGGATTAATTTATGCTGCTGATGGACAATTAATAGACTTTAAACCAAAAGGCACCGACACCGTACCGGCCATGTTGAGTCCGGGGGAATTTGTGATTAATGCCAAGTCAACTGCGGAGCATCTTCCTTTATTACAAGCCATTAATAACGGCTATGCAAAAGGCGGAAAGGTATCCTATTTCAAAGATGGAGGATTAGCATCTATATTTAGAGGATTCGATAAAGATAGAAATAATTTATTAACATCTAGCGAATTCCCTGAATATTTTTCAGATTTTTATTTGGATAAAAACAACGCTATTGATATGAATGAATTCTTAGCATATGCTAGTAATGTATCCGCCAGAGCAAAACTAGGCAGAATGCTGGACAAACCCGGGTCATTTCATGCTAAAAATTATAGAAAGCTTAGAGAAAAGGGTGACCAAAGAACAGCTGCTGAAGAAAGTCAATATAGACAATATACAGATTTTAATATTGCAAAAGGACAGAATAGAACATTAAAAAGAGAACAAATGCGCCAGAATAGACAGAATGACAGAATGTGGGCGCTAAATATGAAGGGGCCAAAAACAAGAACACCAGAAGAAGAAGCAGAATATAAAACTTTAAGAGACAATTGGAAATCTTTGAATCCTGAAAAAGCAGCAGAAGCACAAGCTCGTAGTGATCGTTCCAGAATGTGGAATTTAAATCTTAAAGGGAAAAAGAGAACCGAAGAAGAAGAAACAGAATACGCTGGTCTGAGGGCTCAGTGGGCTAAAAATAATCCTGAAAAAGCCGCAGCAGCACAAGCCCGTAAAGAAGATAACAGAAGAAAATACTTATGGTCCAAAGGATCGAAAGGAAGGACAGAAGCTGAAGAAGCCGAATATTCAGAACTCAGAACAAAGTGGGCCGCAAAAAATCCAGAGCAAGCTCAAAAAGCAGCAGAATTTAATCAGAACAGCAGAAGACAAGCTTTACAGAACAAAGGAAAAGAAAGAACAACAGAAGAAGAAGCAGAATTCAATAGCTTAAAAGATCAATATGCTGATAGGAAAGAATCAAAAAGCAAAAATGACAAATCCGACCTAAATGCTGCAGATAAAGCAGCTGTAGAGGATGCTAACGAAAGAGTATCGGGATTTATTAACCGTTTTGCGGCATCTATGGGGAGAATAGAAGATCCTAATGATTATGTAAGAAGATGGACATTGGCCGCGACCGTGATGGGTTCCACCATTATGAGACGATGGGTACAGAATAATCCTGGCTCATTCCGTCTTAATAAACAGGGTGACATGAGCAATCATCTTTATGGTAATGGCAATAATGAATATCAATATGGTAATCCAGGATTCAAAGCAGCCGTCAGAGAAAGGGCGGCAAGAGCCAGACAGGCTAATCAAACAGCAGCATCGTCTACATCTGCAAATATGTCCATGTCTGATTCTGGAGAATATGTTCCGCCACACAAAGCTCCTGCTGGAGCCTTGCAGGAATATCTAAATCAGATGTTTCCGGATTCTAATTATCGCTCTTGGAGTGACGTTGACTCGAATCAAAATGATCAAGAAACAGAACAGCCCAAGTATTTTGATATTGCCAGAGAAGATGGACGACCAGTAATAGTACATAAAGACGGATTCCATAAACTTGACGCTATGCAAAAAGCAGAAGCAGACGCAGAATACTTAGCATTGCAAAAACAGTATGGATATAGAGAAACAGAAAATGGCGTAGTTTATACCAAAGTTTCAGAAAGAGGTCGCTCGTCAAATATTCCTTTAGAATATCAGGGCGCCACATCCGCTAGAGATCATGTTCATGATTTAATGTTGGAGCAGGCAGAGCGCATGGCTCAATCAGGCAGCCTAACTCCGGCAGAACAATCTGTAATAGACCAATTGAAACGAGACAAAACACAGAGAGATCAGGCAGTTAACGAGGTCAGAGAAGGAAGATCTTCAAAGTCTAGAATTCGTATGGACTTTAAAGGAGAGGAATCTTCTGCATATTATAGACTTAAAGATCAAGCAGTTGAAAGTAATCTAGAAACACAAGCACAAAAACAAACAATGGCCGTAACAGCTGGCCAAGCAGAAGCTCCAGACTTTTCTGACCCAACACTTGTTAAAGGATTAGAAAATCGTCCAGGAGCCTTAGACGCTGCAAGAATTATGGCTGATGAAGAGCAAAAGAAAAAAGATGATGCTGTTATTCAAGATCAGCAGGCAAAAAATGATGCTATAGTTAAAGGCCGTAATGATAGACTTCAAGAATATGAGGCGAGAAAAGCTGCTGTAAAATTAAGAGATCAGGCTATTAGAAATTATTTTGGCAATGACGAAGTTGGCAAAAAACAAGCTGATGAAGTAATCAGAGATTTGCCAATGTGGGATAAAACAACATCAGGACGCCCAGCCGATTATGGTGCTAAATTTGATGCTGATATTATCCAAAAGGGACTATTCAGAGGCAAAGCTTTAGTTCCATGGGATAGATCAGATATGATTAGTCCTGATGAGGCAGTATATCGATATGAGGCCCAAAGACAAACAAGAGAAAATTATGCTAAAGGTAAAGCGGCTGGAGATTTTGATAAATTTGATCCCAAAACAGACGCAAGAGTAAAAGGAGTTGCAGATTGGTTATCAGGAAAAAGTCCCAGAGTTCGTACAGCGCCAATAGTTTTAGACACGGCCTCAATAGACTACAAGCCCGCAACATCAGTAAAACTAGATCCTATTTCTTTTAGACCAGCTGATTATGATGAAACTAAATTACAAAAAGAAATAAGTGATTTAGAAACAGAATTATCTTGGCGCAAGAGGTATCCTTCTTCATCTAGAGCCAGACCAACAGATCATATTACAGGACTTTTAGAAAAGAAAAAGGGCACATTATCCGCTATAGAACAAACCAGAGACCAAGCTCTTCAAGATAGAGTTAAATTAAATGCTGATACCGAAAAGAGATATCAAGAACTCAGCAAGGCTGCAGATTCTGGAAAACTATCAAGTAGTAATCAAAGCGAATATATTAGGCTCTCATTACAAAGAGGCAAGCCTTATTCTGATATAAGAGCACTACCAGGAGATATATCAGCAGCTGAGACATCTATGAGAAGAGGAGTATTCTCTGAACAAGAAATGAAACAATGGGATGCTAGAGAAAGGAAAGAATTTAGTGACAATCTCATTAAAGAAAAATCTAGTACATTCTATGATAAAGTAGCAAATGAACTAACATCTATTGCTAGAAAAAATGTACAAGATAGCGTATCTAAATTAACAGGTAATGAACAACTAGGACAAGCTGCTGGATTAGTCACCGGTCTTGGAGTTGGTTTAACAACAGGATTAGCTAATCCGTCAACAATAGCTGCTGGAGTAGCAGGAGCGCCACTTTCTGCTACTGGAGCATTGGCTTTACAAACAGCGGCTGGAACAACAGCAGCAGGAGCCGCATATGCCGCAGGACAAAAAGAAGCGGCCGCCAATGCCCTCATAGAAACTGCAACAGCAGCAGCTATTAATCTAGGCTTAAGAACACTTAGTAATCCTAAAACATGGGAATTATTCGAACAAGCTAAAAAAGAATTTTCTGAGGGAATTGCTAATCCTCCAACCTTAAGAGAATTTTTAAAAGATCCTGAAATGAGAGAATTTGGCAAAGCATTAGGTTATACAGACTTATTAGAAACAGCAAGAACAGGTCAAGCCGTTGATACTAATAGCATGTTTCCTAACATTGAATCAGCGGTCAAAGGAATTGGAGACGCTGTGGAAAAGATACCAACAGCAGGAGCAATGAGAGGAAGCGAATTTGGAACAGGAGGCGGAAATTCTGTTACATTAAATGCTAAAGCAGCCAGAGCTTTAGAGCCAGAAATGCTAGATTTAGTACCCGGAAAAACAACATTTAGTACCGCACAACAATTAACTCCTAAGGGAGAAGCCGCTGTAGCAAAAAGAATTCAAGAATTAGCTAAAGCTACACCCACTAGCACCAATCCAAAATTAAAAGTTAGAGGTTATTTTAAACCAGATGCACCAGGATCCATTACTGGAACAACAACATTAAGAAGTCCAACAGACGCATTCGCTGCTGCTCATGAAGAAAGTCATGCAGTATCCAGAATATTAGGAATATTAGAAGATCAAGAGCTATTAACAGAAGGCGTTGTATCAAAATTACCTAAAAAAATAAGAGGATTGGCTGAAGGTGCAGGATCAAGAATATCGGCAATGGACGAATTTACACAAGCCAGAATGGATATTCGAGGAACTAAAGCACAAGTGCCACAGGATGTAGCTGTTAATAACGCATTAGCAAGAACCCAAGAAGAGGCTGCGGTTGCTCAGTCTTTGGGGCAAAAACCAGCAGATAATCCCAGTTATGCTAAAGAATTATCTAGATATAACTCTTTATTGAATAAGGATCCAACAACCCCACCCCCAACTACCCCTAAGACTGAATCATCAGCATCACGACTCATTAAAAGAGGAGCACTCATTAGTACTGGTGCCGGAGTTGCTGCTGAAGGGATAAGGGCCGTAACCGCTCCTCCTAAAACTAAAAAGCCACAGAAAAAAGCCAGGGGCGGCATGATTTATGCTTCTAATGGTCAGCTAGCAGTAGCAGAACCTAGCGGAACAGATACTGTACCAGCTATGCTAACACCAGGAGAATTTGTTGTAAATGCCCAAGCAACAAAACAAAATCTAGGACTATTACATAGTATTAATCGTAGTAGAGGAGGCCAAGTAAATTATCTTGCTGGTGGTGGACAGGCCTTCCAAACGATGGAATTGAGAGCAGATAGCGTCTCACCAACTCAGAATCCTGTTGCGCTCCAAACGATGGAAGCAAATTACAGTCCGATATCTGAAGCCTCAGCTGCAAATCCTTATTCTGATTCAATATTACCAGCAGTAGAGTTTTTCGCCCCGGCTCAATCTAATGCAATAGATCAAGCCGCCACTAATGCTGCTATGTCAGATAGATCAATAGATGTATTAGGTAGCAGAATGGAATATGATAGAGGAGCCGCTATTGCAAATGCTGATATGGCGAATATGGATCTGAGAACAACAGGAGAAATGCTTAGTGCTGACGCGGCTGCTATTGGATTAGGGGCCGCAGAAGGAGGAGTTCAATTAGGAGCAGGAGTAGGAGCGTCATACTTAACAGGAGCAGGACTAACCGCCGCTGCTCCATTTACTGGCGGCCTTAGTCTTGCTGTTGCTCCTGTAGTTGTTCCTGCTGTTGGAGCAATAGTTGGAATGGGCGCAAAAGCATTAACGAATAAGGCTATTGAAGCTGCCGGAGTCAAAGAATATACAGATTCAATAAAAGAAGCATCTCCTTTGGGATACGGAATAGGTCAAGCTCTTCCTGTTGCTGGAGCAATAGGATCTCAAGTAGTAACAAAGGGTGTTCAAGCATTTGCTGGTTCAGCAGCAGACAGAGCTTTTGGCGCTACTACCGGCGCCTTATCTGATGCCACAACACAATTAGCAACAGAAGGAAAAATAAGTAATTGGAGCAGTATAGGAATTAGCGCTGGTGCAGGAGCATTGATGCCAGGTAAGGACTCGTATGAACAAGCTCAGGATACTAGAAGATTGGTTGGAGGCGGATTATCAAGACTTGGCGAAGCTACCGGATCTAAATCAATAATGTCAGCTGGTGGAGAAATGAGATTTTCTGCCGGAGATAGAGCTATAGCAACAGAGAGATTGATACCAGAGCTACATAGAACAGAATTTGCACATGCTGGTGCAGGATGGATACCAGAGGGACAGCACTCGTCTCCAGTACTCCCCAGACCAAGCAGAGGAACTCTAGGCGCCGCTCCTGCTATTAGTGCAGACGATATGGCGGCAAATCCATCTCTTAGAACGGTTGCTGAAACAGGTGGGGATATTTTAAGAATGAGTCCGACAGAAGGAGCAAAAGGAGGTTTGGGACAAGGAGCATATTTCGGATCAGCTAGGAATCAAGCAGAAGCTGCTAGTTTAGCGGCTCAAAGTGTTGACTATGCCTCTCAAGCTACTAAAAAAGGCAGTGGCACACCGGGAGTATTGTTGGTTCGTCCAACCGATCAGAAACTTATAGGAGCGGCACGTAGTGCAGATATGCACGTCCCAAATGATACATTATCGAGTAGAATTGGAGATCAATTGGGCGTTGATCCACAAGGAGTTAGCTATGTTCCTCATAGCAACAGAGTTGACGCTGTTACTCCAGCAGATGTTTTAAATGCTGGAGTTATTACACACAAAGCCAGAATTGAAGATATTAGGGCAACAACCGGAGAAGCTGCGGCCAGTATTGCCGAAAGTGTACTTCCCGCTACGGTTGCTGGTGCTTTGCCTCCGGCCTATAGTACCACTGCATCTAGAACCTTAGGAAAATCATCGGCTATACATAGAGACATTGTTGTTCCTGATCCTCAAGCAACTCTGGGAGGAACACAATCTACAACCCGCGGCATAGATTTATATAAATCATCTGAAAGAGGTAGACATAACCACTCGGCAGGAGCACACGCTGAGCATTATGGTAAACATCATTTACCAGGACTATTTGGTTTTGATCACGGCGATCATCAATCGGCTAAAGGTCATAGTTCTGGAGGGTTAATATATGCTAATAATGGAGTATTAGCTCAAGCAGCTTCTGGTACAGATAATGTTCCGGCGATGTTAACTCCTGGAGAATTTGTAGTCAATAGAGAATCTAGCCAAAAGCATATGCCTCTTCTTAATGCTATTAATAGTGGCCACTTTAATAGAGGCGGAATCGTTAACTATTTGGCCAATGGTGGAATAGTTGCTCCTAAATATTATGCTGGTGGCGGACAAGAACTTTCGAATGCTATCAAACAAGCCCCTGGTGTATCTAATAATAGTTCTAGTTCTAACATTGGAGATTTACAAAAAACTTTAGATACCATAATGAAGTCGATGTCTACCTCTTTGGATGACAAAATATCTCAAATGAATCAATTAAATGAGAATATGACCGGATTTATTGATAATTTTGGATCACAATCACAATTATTGGTTGACGGATTAAAGAGTTCAACCACAAACTTGGGATCATATGCCGATACACTTAGCTCTGTAAGTTTACCAGATAGTATAAAATTGACTGGAAATGTTACAAGCGAACACAGATTTAACGGAGCTGAAGCAGCTAATAATGTTCTTTCTACACTAGGCCCAACAATGGAACAACAAACAAATAATCAACTAAATAATGCCTTTACTAAAATGAATAAAGGCCCAGGTCAGTTAGATAGTGGCATATTTGGTCCTGATACAACTTCCATAATGGGTAAATCCGCTAAATAATTATTAAGGTAGGCCAAATGAGTAACTTAATTAGAATTTTTGATAATATAGGATTTAAATTTCTCATTAATAATGATGGACAAATACAGCAATTATCAGAAATTAATAATTTTAATCTATTAGAAAATCATCACATAGGATATGATATTCCTTATATTGCTAGAAATAATGAAAAAAGAATTTATGAGACAGGCATAGGAGAAATAATAGTTGTAAATGGCAATATTTGCGTTAATAGAAAAGAAATAATAAAATCTTCTAGTGGTAATAAAAAAATTGATTTTCCAAATAGCGGTAATGAATTTTTTGTTTTTGCTAATCAGAGTTCATTTGATAAAGCTTTAAATAATACTATTGTTATTAATGATTCGGTTAGACTCCAGCCAGTAAGCGCACTCTATATAGCAGATCCATCTTCAGACTCTATAACTGTGTATTTGCCGCCATTAGAGCAATCAAATAATCTAATTATAGAATTTAAACTAGTAGAATCCAAGAGTTCTTTACTTGTAAAACAGGAAAATAATTCTCTGGTTTGCCTTGTTAATTCATCAAATAATTATGTGAGATTAGCTTCAACTCGACAGGATTGGGTAGTACTAAACAATACTCCGCCCGAACGACTACAAACTCAATCATCTAATAATGACAAAGATTCTTTTTCCATATTGAGCAGTACCCAAATATCTAATGCTGAATTATATTGGGAAGATAACACTCAACGCATTCTTATAGGTGCAGACTCAGCATCAGCAGCAGACACGATTATACCAACTAGCGGCTTATATCCATTTATTATTAATAACAATAATTATAGTAGTGATTTTATTGTTTATGGAAGCGGTAGTAAAAATAGAAATTTCTTTTTTGCTAATGACGGTCGCATAGGATTAAATATACCAACAGGTTCGTCTCCACAAACATTATTTCATATTGTTAATACAGGATGTTCTCAAGGTATACGTTTAGAAAATAGGTCGCAATGCTATCCTGCAAATATGACGCTATTTCATAAACCAGTAGCAGATATAACTGCCGATACCAAAATTTCCCAAATCAACCTATCTGCTAAAAATTCAGCAGGAATAGAAAAGAATTATTCAAGGATAGAGTCCAGAGCAGTATCAACAACCTCTGGATCAGAAAAAGGTGCTCTTGATATAGTTGTAATATCAGGATCATCAGAAATTAAAACAGTTAATACCAATACTGATTCTACTACTATTGGATATAGTAATCAAAAACTAACTCTAAATAATAGCGGATCCTCAATACTATCTAATAGCGGTGCTAGTCTTGTAATTAATCCTAATAATATTGTATTAAATGCATCAGACAGCATAGTATTAAATACTCGATTTATAAACACAACAGGAACAATAAGTCCTACGAATATACGAAGCGATAATGTATTTATCTCTAATATATCTCCAAATAGTATTTTGACCGTTGGTCCCTCTGGAAAGATAATGGCCGGATCAGGAGCGCTATCTGTAACAAATGGTGGCTCGATCAGAATATCAGTTCCAGAAAATAAACTGCTTAGCACAACCAGTGATGGAAGTATTACTGGTATTTATAGTCTAGATGACTATTTCTTAACAGAACAAGATATAATATGGAATAAGTTTCCGTCTCGTGTAGCAAGTATTTGCTTAAGACAATTAACATTCTCTTCTCCTTTATCTTCTGATGAATTTGCTCAAGGAGATCAGATTGCGCTATCTTCTTCTGGTAATACATATTATAGATATATTACTAGTCTTGATTTATCAGCAGAAAATATTAATGGATTATTAATTGATGAAGCATTACCAAATGCGGATATTGTTTCTGTAGACGTTTATTCAATCACAAAAGGTGGTTATTTATCTATACAAAAACACACAGCTAGCGGAACTGTTAATGATTCATCTTCAAATATCTTAAGCATTAGACCTCTAACAGACACTGTGTTCAATGCTGGCAAAAAAGATATTAATTTTGAAGTTTATGGTACAAATGAAGAACCAGCGCTATTAGTCAAAGCTAATACTGGTAGAATAGCTGTACCGTCTGGTAGATATTATAATTTTGCCACAAAGCGTAATGATATTTTCCCAACGGTTATTCTTGGAAGTAATGGTTCCGGTATATCTAATGGATACTCATCAGCAAATTATAACTATGATATTTCTACGGATCGTAATTTATTTTCAGGTATTTTATCCAGTGTTGGAACAAACGGAACTCCGTCATTTTATGGTACATATGATCAAAATGGAAATGCTGCAGAATGGGTTGAGAAACCTAATCAGATAGAGTTTATGGATAGCGAAGAGTATGTTGCTGGTGGTTCTTATCTAACCGCTCATGATGATACTATTGGACCAAGCGGACTAAAAGCAATACAATTGCTGCCCAGATCGGGCTGTTTTGAGGATGTTGGATTTAGAGTATCTAGTTTATATGGAGTTAATGATCCAATAACTATTGCAAATAATCCTACTGGATTGCAAATGGTATTTACTTCTGTTGGAAATTCTCAAAATATTCCAGATAAAGGTCTGTACATAAAGTCTATTTCTAGTAGTAATGTAACTAGTTATACCAAAGTAGTTGTACCAAGATTAGGGTCGGTCAATAATTCTTATAGAATTAGCAAATATGAAGTTACAAATAATCAATATTGTAAATTCTTAAATGCTGTAGCAAAAAATAATGATAATTATAGTTTATATAATACAAAAATGTCCACAGAAGATTCTGGTGGAATACTAAGAATCAGCGATCAGGGCTATGTGTATAGTTCAAAAACGAACATGGGAGATAAACCAGTAGTTTTTGTAAATTATATATCTGTTATCCGTTTTATCAATTGGTTAAATAATGGCGCACCGCTAACAGTTTTAGACGGTAATGTTGATTTAACTATAAATACCGGAGCGTATAGAATTAATGTTGTGGGAGACAACTCCTTTGCTATTAGAAAAGTCTCTACTGCAAAATATTCATTACCGGATTTACACCAATGGCATAAGGCTGCTTACTATGAACCTATTGATGCTCCAACTATGGCAGGATCTTCTGTTGTTGCTGTTAATAGCAATGAACCAAAATTATTAGCATCAGGAACAAATATCACCACCGGTCAACAATCACAAGTATTTGCAAACTTGACAGTAAGTGGATGGTTGTATGTAGACCATTTAGTGGTCGGAGACGGCAGCATAGCATCTTCTCCATTATCATTTACGAATTTAACAGACAATACTACAACAACAACGACCGATGGTCAAGGTAATGATGTTACAACAGCACCGACCTCGGCACTAACTGCATTATATACAAATAAAGGTAGTATCATATCTATTAGCTCGGTTACTTGCGTTGGATCGGGTTGTGATTTTAATGGAAAACCATTGAGATTAAGTGATGACGGAATAGATCTGTGTACTGATGATGTTGCTAATCCAAAGGATCCAACAGAGATTCCTTGGTGGTGTGATAGTAATAATAATGGTCCTGGCTGGTTTATTTTATAGAGGAATTAAAATATGAGTAGTAAATGGTATACATTATTCGGTCCAAAAGATTGGGACGGAGTAAACATACAAACAGGAAATAAAAACATAGATGGAAAGTATTACAATATACTTAGCGATAAAGGAGTACAATTATCAGCTAGTGGATATATGTGGCTAACCGCAGGAAGCGGCATAATATTAGTTAGCAACGGATTTGTTGATGCTAGTGGAATAAGAGCAAAAACACTACAATATGAAAATTTACAAAAAATAAATAGCACAGGATTACCAATACCTATTTATCCAGGAGCATCAGGATCATTATTATATAAAAAAGATGACAATACGATAGAATGTATACCAGGAAGTAAATTAGTTTATAATACTGGCTTGGGCATGCTAACAATGCCAAATTATAGTTATGGGCCGCTATATGTAGCATCTGGTACAGCAGATGTGCCAAATACTCATGAAGTCAAGTCTTACGAAAAATTACAGTTTGTTGCAGAAGTTAAGGACGGAGATACTGTAGTAACTCCTGCGTCTATAACAAATAAAGCTCTTGCGATATTTGAAAAGGGCGTTCAAATTTATCCAGACTATCAATCTTATCAAGGTAGCGTATTAACACACATGGGTTCTGGAAATCCTGCACAGTGGGCAGCAGCACCATATTTAAAAGCAGATGGAGTTAAATGGAACAGATATCCAAAAAGACCAATTCTTATTGATGGAGAAAGAATAGTATTCTATAAAAATAAACCCGATTGGGCTCAAGATTGGGAAACATTTCCTTCGACGGCCGATTTAATAAAAGAGATAGGAGAAGGTCTTGATACCATAGAAATAGTTAGAAATGATACAAGAGAAATAAAATTCATTAAATTTGCTTCACAAATAAAATATATCTTAAACCAAGTAGTTGATGACAATGCTAGTGATCCAGAATTAGTCGTTCCAGATTTTGTAGAAGTAACAATAACAGATCCGGACACAGGAGATGAAGTTCAAGGTTTAGAAATATTAATTTGTCCGGTTCCAGACTGGCCAGCAGTCAACGGATACGCCCATTCGGTAACAAAGGGCGGTTATCTAGATATGCAACTAGGAAGAACCGCTACTGATAAATGTAGCTGCGATGACGATCCTAATAGTCCATTTAGATTTAAACCCAGTACACTAAATTCTATTAGTATAAGACCAAATAATCATACAGCATTTAATATGCTTGCAGAAAATATTGACTTTGTTATTTATGGACAAACTAAAACAGAGTATAATAATTATGAATCTAGTATTTTTGGATTGGATAGCACCAATCTTCCTTCTGGCTTAATTCCTGCTTTCCGCGTAGATGCCAATGTTGACAATGCAGCTAGTGGTAATGCTTCTAGTGGAGTATTTTATACTAAATTTATAGATCGAGAAAAATCAATTGCTTCTGGTTGGTCCTATGACACCAAGGCTAAAATTACTATAAACACTAACGATCATTATATTATTGATTCTATACCTACTGGATCTTTCTTAGTAAATAATGTTAGGGTTACCGGATATGTACATAATTATGCTGATCTAACAGTAAATTCTAGTTTATATAGTCCTGAAATTATATCTCAAGATATTTATTTAAGACCAAAACCATCTAAAGACAATAGTAGTAAATACATTACTAATGCTTTATTAACTTTAGATCAAAATGGTAAAATTATTTCCAGAGTACCAACAGAAAATGCCAAAATTCCATCTAGACCGTTAGATATTGTTGCAGTTCAAGGTAATGGAATAGGTAACGGAGAAATATCAATATCATGGACCGAACCATCTGACAACGGCGGATCAGATATTGTTAATTATATTCTTGAATTTTCATTAGACAGTGGAGAAAATTGGACAGAATTGCCTATTGGAAATTACCAAGTAAATAGATCTAGAAATACCTCAACATCAGCGTCAATATTGGGATTATCCTCACTTAACGAGTATATCATCAGAGTATCTGCTCAAAATGCTGTTGGTATAGGTCCAGCATCATTAAGCTCCAACCCAATAACCCCAGCATCTCCTGCGCCAAAAGCTCCATACAATTTGACCGCACTAAGAGAGTTTGATAATACGAACATATCAGATATTTATTTATCTTGGACAGCTAGTGATAGTGGAGATTCTGCTATTCTAGGGTATACGATACAAGAGTCTACAGACGGAGGAAATACTTGGCAAAATTATAATACATCATCTAATTTAATTACAGATACTTCAGAAGTTATATCTGGCACGTCCTCTAATCTTGATTATTATTATAGAGTATCGGCTTGGAATTATTCCTCAGATTCTTATAATCAAAGTTCATTTGCTTATGTATATGTATCCGGCAATGCTAATGAGGCTACAAATATAGAGATAATAAATCAACAGCAAACTGAAAAACTAACGAATTGGGATTTCGGAGTAGTATTATTTACAGGAGTGTGCTTATCATGAAATTGTTATTAAAAAGAGACGAAACAGGAACTGGTTTTCCGAGTGGCGACCAAATAGAAGTTGGAGAACTTGTGATCAATAGCAAGACTGGAAAATTATACTCCAAATTAAAAGATGGAACTATTGTAGAATGGATTGGTCAAAAAATATGTTTTGATCCTATTCCAGACATTGCATTATATTATGAAAATATGCTATTGTCAGACAATAATATCTCAGATTTCTGTTGCTTAGGTGCCATACTAGAATTTGAAGTGAGTAAACTAAAGCCAGACCCCGCTAAATATACTTTTGAATTTATTGAGTTGACGAATAATTCTAATCCTACAGATGTTGAAATACAAGTTCCAAGATATTCTTCATATGCGTTAAGCACCGGAGAAAATGCCCGAAAAGCCAATGTGCCCATTAATTTAGCTATTCTTAATTCTCAACAAACAATTAGTATATTTAAATTTAGCGTAATAGATGATTCTAGTAAAAAAATTGGTGAAAAAATTATTACTATAAAATGTAAAGCATCATAAGCATGATAACTACTGTAAATTATTCATTATCAGAAGCAGAAGCAGGGATTTTATTAAAATTTCCTGTTCCTTCTAATCTTAAATCAGATAAACAATATATACTTTATTTTGATGCTCCTATTAGTTTGCCTGAAAATCCACCAAGCACAATCGCATTTAGTCCTAATAATGGGTCATACTATATTAGCGGATCTAACAATGGATTATTAAATATTATTGTAAGTATTAAATCTTTACATAAAACACAAACCAAAACATTAATTAGGTTAGTGATTAAAGACACAAACAATAATACTATTGATACTAATTATATTTTAGTAGTATGTTCTCCAAGTTCAGCAACTTCTTTTGCTGGTAGAATTTTAGCAGCATATACTGGTAATTTTGGCCCGAATGGCGGTAGACTATTACAAATTACCGGAGGTAACCAATCTACGTCCACAGTTTCCATTGGAGATATAGTACAAGGACCAGGGATACCAGACACATTAACAGTAACAATTAGATCTATTCTGAGTAGTTCTACACTAGAACTTAATACCAGCCCAAGACCCACTGCTATTCCACAGAATTCTACTCCGTTCGAGATTGGTGGACAAGAATATTCTGGTACTTATACTATTATTAGAGAAATTGGCTGTATTGATCCGGCTTCAGCAAATAGCTATCAATTAGAATCAGAATATACAGTACTAGATAAAAATAATAATTGGTCTTATAAAGTTAGAGATCAAATATTAGCCCAATTTATTTTGGATGACAAATCTAATAATGAAGATTGCGTTGTGCTATTACCTGTTAAAAATACTTCATTATTGGCTGATAAAAATGAACCGCAGCCCATTCCTGCTCTGGCTATTGTTAAGATCAGTGGAAGAGTCGCTTTGGACACTATTCCTGTTACCGATTTGGAATAAGGGTGTATTTTGGTATTAGTCAAGATAAAAAATAAATAATAAAGAGTACAATATGATTATTAATAGTCAATTTTTTATAACATACTATACTGGAAAAAGTCCATTAACATTAACAACAGTTCCTAATGGACTAACCTCTACTCAATTAGCTGATTATAATAAATTTATACAATCTATTAGTACTATTTATTCTAGTCAAACGCTAAATGGTAAAATACCAAAATTTTGGACACAGCTTACTGAAACTACTGATGGCTTAGGTAATAAAAAATATTCATATATTCCTCATCCTGATTCTGACTTATTACAGCTAGATTCCAAAATGGCTTACTATTTTATAGTTAGAGATGATGCTGCTCTTCCTTTAAGAATACCGGCCGTTAGTGGCTCTTTACTAGGATTTACTGATACTAGTCTTTTGCCGAGTATAATTAAAGAATCTATAACCAATACTCAGCTGA
>Ga0315904_10002539_pt1 | contig 28084 bp, 25 predicted proteins | sample LakEriMetagenome_6_FD_203529 | JGI IMG/M metagenome (GOLD analysis project Ga0315904, IMG submission 203529) | Freshwater fungal communities from buoy surface, Lake Erie, Ohio, United States - Buoy 12 MA120 | ecosystem: Environmental > Aquatic > Freshwater > Lake | place: USA: Lake Erie, Ohio...
GTCCAGCCCGAGGTCGCGCTGCGCCTTCATCACGGCGATCCAGAATTCACGTTCCAAAACGATCCGCCCTTCGGCGGACCAGACGGCTTGCATGGCGGGCGAGGCGTAGCGCTCGGCGAGGACGTTGGGAATCACGCCGCAAGACTGGCGGGCGGCCATCCGGGTTTCAAGCGGTGCTTGCCTGAATTTTCAGAGGTCGCTCAGCGTTTCCAACCGCCGCAGGGACTTCGGAACCGGCATCGGAGGGCCGCTCACCCTTTGCCAAAGGCATAACACTGCGGATAGGGCGGCCGGGGGGGGGGATTGCGTCCGTGCATTCAACCCATGTCCCAACTGACGCCGGGCTTGAACGGATTAGGACGCCCGTTTTACGGGGAAGCCGGCTAACGGCTATTTTGCGGGATGCGTCCGTATTTCACGGGTTTCTCGAAAACAAGCAGGTGCTGCCACGGCATGCCGGGCTTATTCCCGAGATAGGAGAAACCAAGCGCTTCAAATTCCCTTACCGCCTGCGCCTCGCTCATCTTGTGCAGGGGTTTGATCGGGACCCTCGGGTCCTCGGCGCGATATTCGAGAAGGTAGATTTTGCCGCCGGGTTTGAGGGCTTTGCGGATGGATTCCAGCATTTCAACCGGATGGGAGAATTCGTGGTAGGCATCGACCATCAGAACGGCGTCGAGAGTGTTGGCATCGACCTGGATGCTGTCGATCGCGCCGAGGTGCGGCTCAACGTTTCCAATCTTCCTGCGGGCGGCCTCGGCTTTGAGGTGGTCGAGCATTTCCTGTTGGATGTCCACCGCCACGACCTTTCCGTTGGGGATGAGGCCGGCGATGCGGAACGAGTAGTAGCCCGAACCCGCGCCGATGTCGGCGATGACCGCATCGGGCGCAAGTTCGAGCATGGCGATCGCCCTGGACGGAGTCTCTTCTTTCTCACGATCGGTGCGCTCCAGCCAGCCAATGCCCGAATGACCCATGACCTTGGCGATTTCACGGCCCATGAAGAATTTTCCGATTCCGTCCGCGGAGGCTGGAGCGGTGGTGTAAGGATCTGGCGACGGAAGAATTTTCGGAGTCGTTGCCTGCGGCTGCGGCCTGCGAACAATCTCATTGCGCAGCAACACCATCGGGATGAGGAAGAGCGCGATCAGGATGATCGGAACGAGGGCAAGGTAGCGGGATTTCATTTGTGACTTAACTCTCCATAACCCGGACCGCGTAAATCTGAGCGCGGGGCAGACCGTTGGTGCTGATGACTTCAACCCTGATGTTTATGACGTTATCGATCAATGCCGCGTGACGCCGGTTGCGCAAATGATTGCCGCGAACTTCGGCAATCACCGTGAACGAGCCATCAGCGTGTTGCGCGATGATCCGGTAATCGCGCACGATCGAGGGAATGGCGTTGGCCAGATAACCCTGCCAGCTTTGTGAGAAGTGGAAGTGCAGAGATGAATCAAACAGGATCTGCACCTCGGAAACCGAGCGTGGTTTCTCCCATGCAAGATCGATCCACTCCGGCCTCTCGAAGCGCGTTGCGGCGGAAACCCACAGGTTGGGCAGGTGTGTCGGACGCGGGCACGCGTTCACCACGTTGCTTGGCGAATAGATCTCCTGTGGCGGGTTGGTGCGGCTGCACCATGCGAAATTGAGGAAGCCGCTTTGCGCGGTGAACTGGCGCGCGTGATCGTTCCAATCGGGCGCGAGCACCGCAGCACCGTCGGCATCGACCGCGCGCTTCATGCCGATGGTCAGGGCGCGCGAGGTCCATTTGGTGAAGGGATTCGGGCGGATCGGATCTTCGGGGCGCGGATAATACCAGCGCTTGCCGGGCGGCGTCTCGGTCATGTGGATGGCGACATCCGGGTTTTTGCCGAGGATAAGAAAATGCCAGCCGTGGCGGGGAATGGCCGCGTTGACGGACAGGTCGATCCATTGCGAGTCGCCTTTGAAAATGCGAACCGACAAATGTGTCAACTCTTCCGTTGGGAAAGTGGAGCCGTTTTCAGGGCCTTGATGGAAACGATAGCGCAGTTCGGTATCCGCCGCCGCATTGATGAGAAGTGAAATGGTTTCAAGGTTGGCGCTGGCGATTGGGAGTTGAAGCATGCGGTCATCCGTCAGGCGGTCCACACCCCAGCTTTCGCAGGGGTCTTCTTCGGAGAAAACACTCGACGCGGCGATCTTCGCCTGCGGCGCGATGTCGCCAGGCAGTTGCATTTCCAACGCGTGGATGTGGTGGTCGGCAAGAACGAGATCGCCCTGGACGGCGCGGACGGACGCGCCTGTTGTCAGATTCCGCGGATCGGTTTGCAGTTTTACCGAGTGGCTTGCGGCCATGCCCGCGGCTTCCCCAAGCTGGGCGCAGGTGAGCATGACGCGCGTGCTGGAGAGCGCGTAGTGGGTGGCGCTGATGTTTCGTCCTGCGAAGTAGAGATTGGTGATGTTTCGCGAGTAGAGTGAACGCAGCGGCACGTTGTGGGGGCCGCGGAGATACCGGTGGGTGCTGGGGTTGATCTTGTCATGGAAACCGCCCGGCGGGTGATGGTCGAAACCCCAGCCGCCGAAGGCCACCGCGTCCTCGAAGTGCGCCTGTTCGTCGATCTCGTTCATCGTCAGGATGTGGTCGCCCTCGAAGCGGCGCGACTCTCGTTTGCCGGGCACGGCTCCCATCCAGTCGAGTTCGTAGTTGGTGAGCCTGTCCGCGAGCGACGAGCGGTTCTTGAGGAAATCCCACACGGCGAGAGTGATGCGCTGGACCTCTTCCTTGATCTTCGTGGTGTCATGCACGGTGTCGAGCGCGCCGCCCCATTCGAGCCACCAGAAGCCGCCGGTGTCGGGAAAGAAATGCTCGCACACCGGGCGGTAGGGCCCGAAGTCGTCGAGGCCGAGTTCCAAGTCCACCCACTGCGGCCTTGTGAACGGCATCGGGCGGCCCGCGTCGCGCGCGTGCAGGTGCAGACTCATGCCCATCGTTTCATTGGCAGGTTCGTCGGGGCACATCGATTCGTTGAATTCGGAGCGCGCCTCGACTCCCATGCGGAAGCGCGCGCCTGCCTGTGCGCCCACCACGCCGTCGCCGGAGCAGTCGGCATAATAGCCCGCGGTGAACTCATGCCAGGTTTCCTCCATCGGGCAATAGGCGGTGACCTTCGTAACTCGGTCGCCCGCTTCGTTCAACTCCACCTTGCATGCGGCGCAGTTGAGATATAAGTCGAGGTTTGCTTCGTTGCGGGCGAGGTTCTCCAACTCAAGGTTCCAACCTTCCGGACAACTGGTCGGATTGCGCAACAGGTTGTTGAGAAACAATTCTTCTATCAGCCCGGTTTCTCGCGAGTAGGCGAAGTTGCACTGCGTGGCTCCGACGGGCGGGACGCGGATCTCGGTGCTGGCGTTGCCGCCGAGAACGGGGCGGTCATGAACGAGGGCGGCGCGGACTCCCTGCCGCGCGGCGGTGACAGCGGCGCAGAGACCTGCCAGGCCGCCGCCGATGACGACGAAATCGTAGGGATGGGTGATCGTTTTCAAAGAGGGAGGTTGTTGGATGAACGATATCAGCTTGGTTGTTCTTTCCGCACCGTCGTTGTGAGGATGATAGCCGCAAGCGGGTGCAGGACGGCAAGCGCCATGAAGATCTGCGTCGAGCCGAAGGTGCCCATCAGATCGCCGACGAACTTGTTGAAAACCATGCCGCCCACCGCTCCGAAAGCTCCGGCAATGCCCCACACGCTGCCGACGTTGGCTGCGGGAAACGCGTCGGCCACCACCACGCCGAGGTTGAAGAGCCAGGTGAGGCAAACGGCGGCGACGACACTGAAGATCGCAAGCGTGGCGACCGGATGCGGGATGTGCGGCGTGAGCGCGCAAACCGGAGCGAGCAGCGCGGCGCCTATCAGGATCATCTTGCGGGCGCGCAGCGGCTCGAGGCCGCGGCGCACGAGACGGTCGGATGCCGCCGAGCTGCCGATCCCGCCGAGGTCCGCGGCGAGGAATGGAATCCAGCCGACCATGCCGACTTGAGCAAGTGTGAGTCCTGAGTTTTCACGAAGATATCCAGGCAGCCAGAACAGGCAGAAGTACCAGACGGGATCGCTGACGAAGCGGCTCAGGATAATTCCCCACAAACTGCGGGTGCGCCACAACCGCGGCCAGATGAAGGCCGCCGGTTGTTCATTGCTGACAGTTTCCGTCGCAGCGACAATACCTTCCGGAGGATCGCGATAAACCATCCGCCAGATGACAACTAACAAAAGTCCCATGACTCCCGGCACCATGAATGCCGCATGCCAGCCGAACTTCAATGCCAGCCATGCGATCAACGGCGCGGCCACGATCGCGCCGATCGTTCCACCGGAAGAGCAGATGCTGTTTGCCGTCGCCCGCAGTTTCGGCGGAAACCAGATTGTCACCACGCGCAGTTGTGCGGGAAAGGTTGTCGGCTCCGCGATTCCCAGCGCGCCGCGGAAAAACGCGAGCTGGCCGAAGGTTTTGGAAAACCCGGCGCCGAAGCATGCCGCGGACCAGCCGATCATTCCCAGGAACATCACGCGTCCCGCCCCGAAGCGGTCCACCAGCCAGCCCGCAGGCGCGTAGGCGCTGGCGTAGCAGAAGAGGAAAACATTCACCAAGGTCGCGTAGCCGCTGTCATCCAGTCCGAACTCCTTCTTCAAATCCGGCTTGAGGATCGAAACAATCTGGCGGTCCACATAGTTCAGCACTATGGCGATGAACAGGAGGCCGAGGATAAGGCAGCGGCGGCGCTCGGGTCGCAGCCATGTCGCGGCTCCGGTGCTCATGGGCGGGAAACTGGGTTTGGATGGATGGTTTTCAATTGGGTTGAGCGTCGGGGCCGCCACCGATTTGATAGATTGCCGCCCTCCACCTGGCAATGCGCTCATGCGCAAAACTATGAATGGTTTGCGACATGGGCGGGAGGCTCTCAGCCTCCCAAGCGCGCGCCCGCCCGGTAGCGCGCGGGAGTGTTGCCATGGTGCTTTTTGAAAACCGGTATCATGTGTTCGACATATTTGAACCCGCAAGCATCCGATATGTCCGGTATCGACATGCGGGTGGTGACCAGCAGGTGGCGGACGCGGTTGATTTTCACGCGCCGGATTTCATCCGCCGGACTGCGGCCGAGCATTTCCTTGAAGCGCCGCTCGAGCGAGCGCCGGGCCATCGGCACTGACTTGAGAACGCTGCGCACATCAATGCCTTCGTGGGCGTGATCGCGGATGAAACTAAGGGCCTGCCGCAACTGCGGATCGCCGCAAGCCACCAGGTCGGTCGATTGGCGGGTGGTCACGCCCAGCGGCGGAAGATGGATCTCGTGAGGAAATGCGGGCTTGCCATGAAGCAGGCGGTCAAGCTGCGCCGCCGCCTCATAACCGATGCGCCGGATGGGGATATCCACACCGCTGAGCGGGGGGTGCACCACACGCCCTAACAAATCTTCGGTTTCCAAACTGATGATCGCGACATCCTCCGGCACCTTGATGCCGCCTTCCGTGCATGCGATGGCAAGGTAGCGGCAAATCCCGGTGGCCCAGCCGACGATGCCCACAGGTTTCGGCAGCGACTCGATCCAGCGGCGGCGGTCGATTTGCAGCGCCTCCAGACCGGCCTTCGGACCTATCAGGGCCGAAGGTTGGTAGATGATGGTTTCCATTTCCTCCTCGGCCATCACGCCGCGGAACGCATCGGTCCAGAAATCGATGAACGGCCGCTGTGGTTCGCCGCAGAATACGATGTGTTTGAGACCCTTCTCCCGCAGATGCGTCACGGCCATACGCATCACCGCATGCGCGTCGCTCGTTACTCTCGGAAAGTCGACACCTTCGCGGATTGATCCCGAAACATTGATCACCGGCACATCCAGCACGCGCAGCTTGGCCGCCAGCCTGCGGGTGTGGATTGATGCGATCACCCCGTCGCCGGTCCAGCCTCGGGGCAATTCGGTGTTTTCGTCCGGTTCGCCTGGCTGCATTTCCAGCAGCCAAGGCCCGTGCTGCTGCGCATATTCCCACACGCCCTCGATCATGCCCCGGCCGTAGTCGCTCCATGCCGGGATTAACAGGGCCACGCGCGGTAAAGCGGGCCGGACGCGCGGAGCGGTCGTTTTTTCGGCTTTGGATGTGCGGACGTGTTTCATCGTCCCGATCCCTAGCGGGGTGGGTTGATGGATTCAAGAACTATGCCGCATTTTCATAAGGATGATACGCATGCCCGCATTGATTCGTAGGCGGCGTCATTCATGGTTGCCTCATGTATTGCCGCAGTGAATCTTGAACACGGGAAACTTGATGAAGGCATTCTTTCAACCGGCTGTCCGGACGCAACAAGCATGTGAATGGGTTTCGATTCCACACAGGGCAATCAGCCCGCGCCATGAGCCGCAGGCAACATCGGCACGGCGGCGAGCAGTTGTTTCGTGTAGGCTTCGCGCGGGTTGCGGAAAACTTCCTCGGCATCGCCGCGCTCGACGATTTTTCCGCGATGCATCACGGCGATGCGGTCCGCCAGATAGCGGACGACGGCAAGGTCGTGGGAAATGAAAAGCATGGTGAGGCCAAGCTCGCTTTGCAGGCGGCGCAGCAGGTTGAGGATCTGCGACTGGATGGAGACATCAAGCGCGGACACCGGTTCGTCGGCGATGATGATGCGCGGTTCCGGCGCGAGGGCGCGCGCGATGGCGATGCGCTGGCGCTGGCCGCCGGAGAACTCGTGCGGATAACGCTGCATCTGCCGCGCGGAGAGACCGGTCATTTCCAACAGCTCGCCGACTCGCTGGCGCAAGGCATCTCCCTTGAGTCGCGGATGACGTTGTTGCAGGGCCTCGCCGAGGGTGGAGAAAACCGTGAGCCGCGGGTTGAGCGAGGCGTAGGGGTCCTGGAAGACCATCTGGAAATCCAGCCGGTGGCGGCGGATCTCGCCGCGGGGAAGGTTTGTTAGATCGATGCCGCCGAGAATCACGCTGCCGCTGTCCGGGAGCAGCAGTTGCATGATGATGCGCGAGAGCGTGGATTTCCCGCAGCCGGACTCGCCGACGAGGCCGAGGATTTCCCCGGCGCGGATGTCGAGCGACACATCGTTCACGGCGACCACGGTTTCGCGGCCCTTGTGGAAGGTCTTGCGGATGTTTTTGAGTTCAAGCATGGCGGGCGAGGCAGCCAGGACAGTTCTGCACGAAGTGGCCGGGGCTGTATTCGATCAGTTCGGGTTGCCGGTCGGTGAGGCAGAGCGAGGCGTCGCCGAGCGTGTTGCGCGGGCGGAACGAGCAGCCTGTGGGAAGGCGCGCGACGTCCGGCGGCAGGCCGGGAATCGTATATAAGTCCTCACCCTTCGGATGGGCGGAGGGGTTGGAGCGATAAAGTCCGCGGGTGTAGGCATGCAGCGGATGTTGGATCAACGTGCTGGAAGGCGCGCTTTCGATGACGCGTCCGGCATAGAGCACGTTCACCGTGTCACACATCTCATGCACCACCGCGAGGTCGTGGGTGATGAAGATCACGGCGGTGCCGGTCTCGCGCTGCAGTTTGCGGATGACGTCAAGCACTTGCTTCTGCACGGTGACGTCGAGTGCGGTGGTCGGTTCGTCGGCGATGAGCAGGTCCGGCTTGGTGATGAGCGCCATGGCGATCATCACGCGCTGGCGCATGCCGCCGGAAAACTCGTGCGGATACCCGTGAATGCGGGTGGCGGCGTTTTCGATGCCGACGGATTCGAGCGCCTCGATCGCGCGGTGAAGGGCTTTTTTTCCTGTCAGGTTTTCGTGGATTTCCAACGGCTCGGCCAACTGCGTGCTGATCTTGAGGTAAGGGTTGAGGGAAGTCATCGGGTCTTGGAAAATCATCGAGATTTTCCGTCCGCGGTAGGTGTTGAGCTCGCGCTCGCCGAGGCGCAGGAGGTCGGTGCCTTGAAACAGTGCCTTGCCGCCCTCGATGCGGCCCGGCGGCATCGGGATGAGTCCCAACAACGAATAGGCGGTCACGGATTTTCCGGAACCCGACTCGCCGACTATGCCCGCGACCTGACCGGCTTCGACCTTGAGCGAAACGCCATCGACCGCCTTGACCACTCCGTTGCGGGTGTGGAAGTGGACTTTGAGATCCTGGATGTCGAGCAGGGCGGGCATTCGGAAAGGCGCGGGAAAATCTGATGTTTTGCCGCGCTCCGCCAGCCGAATATTCAGTCCAATCGAATACCCCGGAGATGGAACTCTTGGAATGTTCCGCACTTGTCGCCCCGGTCTCAGGTGTTTGATTTCTTTTTTACCAGCGGATGCGCGGATGCCGTGATGGATTTTCCGCTTTGATCATCTTTAAGCAAAAGCTCGCCGGTCTTGCTGTTGTATGTCCCTGTGGCGACGACGACCGCGGCGGGCTTGGCGAGCATCCGGTTGATGTGCGTGATCCGGAATTCGATCATGCCATCCGCGTTCACGCTGACGATCTGATGGGCGTGGTATTGCGGCGGCATCGGGCGGACGACGCGTGAAAAGCGGTTAACCTGCGATACCTCTTGATTGATGTGTCTGAGGATCTGGCTGTCGATGGCAGCATGGCAGGCCATCAGCCGTTCATGCGCCAATTGTTCCCCGGTTTGGGTTGGTTTGTCCGATGCGTCTTGCGACAAAACGGGCAGGATGCAGGCGGCGCCGGCTGATAGCAGCAGTCGGAGAAATGACAGTCGTGGTTTCATGGTTTGTTGGTTGGTGTGGTTTGGTTTTCCCGAGTCGGATTCTCCAAAGCAGCCATTCGGAAATCACAGCGTTGCCGATGATGCTCAGGTAGAGCGCGATGGAAAATGCGGTATCGGCAGCGATGCCTGTCTGTTGGAGAACAAGGTATTCGACGCGGAATGTCAGTGCGGAGGCGACCATCGCGAACGAGCGGACCATCCACGCGACATGCTGCTGGATCAGGTTGCGGCGCATCGCCATCCAGCCCTTCCAAGTAGTCAGGGCGGTGGTCACGCCAAGTATGAGAAAGCCCGTGGTCCCCAGCCATCCGCCATGGGCGCTGAATGCCAGATAGAAGCCGGTCGGGGTGAGAAATCCGAGTATGGCGCACACGTAGATGCGCCCCAGCCAACGATGGAGTTCCGGAACACGGCGCAGCAGCGGACGGTGAAACTGCAAAAGGGTGGAAAGCAGGCAGACCACTCCGGCCGCAGCGTGGATGACCAGCATGCACAGCCACAAAGGTCGATTAGCAAGCAGTCCCTTTTCCCATACAAACGCATGAGTTCGCGGCGCGTGGAAATATGGCAGGCTGTTGTAGATGAGCAGGCCGGAGAAGAGCACCAGCAGCAGCCACGCCGGGATCCGGAGACATGTGAGGAATTTCATCTCGCCATCCAAGCTATCCGCGGGCGCGGGTGTCGTCTGTAAACAGCGGGTAAAATTCCGGCCGATCAGTGAGGAGGGAAGCGTGTCGCCCTATCCATCGATCATTAGGATCGGGGCGCCATTCCCAACACTGCCCGCACGTGGCGGCGGTTTTCAATCGACAAGCCAAACCATCGCTTTCTTTGGTATCAAGAATACTAAAACCATATCTCGCGTTTTCGTTTCTTGATTCCGGAGGGATCGCTGAGATTAGCCGGCGACGTGAGCCGCCGGAACGCTGTGATTGCCATGCACCCTGCCGGGATCAGACGGGCGGAATGAATTCCGTGCTCCTTTTCACTCCACCGTCCAGGTGGACGAGCCGTGCAGGAGTTCCTGCCAGGTGCCGTTGCCTTTTTTGGCCTTGGCCTGGGCGACTTGTTCGTGAACGAGCGACTCGTAGGTGGGGCGCTGGATGCGGCGCACGACGCCGACGGGCGTGGGGAAATCCGGCATGCCCAAGCTGGCGAGCATCTGGGAATAGAGCGGGCTGGGATGATCAGGCTGGTGGATGAGAACGTCGGGCGCTGTGGCATCGACGATTTCCGGCATGAGGCCGTTGAGGCGGATGCCCTTCTCCTTGTTCTTGCCGAAAAGCAGCGGCTTGCCGGGTTCGAGGAAGAGCATCTGGTCGTCGCGGTTTTCCTTGGCGTAAACCGGGTCCCAGGTGGCGTCGTTGAAGATCACGCAGTTTTGCAATATCTCCACGAACGAGACGCCCTGATGCTCGTGGGCGGCCTTGAATGTCTCGACCATGTGCTTGGGATTGTTGTCGATGGTGCGGGCGATGAAGGTGGCCTCGGCACCGAGCGCGAAGAGCAGCGGATTGAGCGGATGATCGATCGATCCGCCTGGCGTGGTCTTGGTGCGCGTGCCTTCGGGAGATGTGGGGCTGTACTGGCCTTTGGTGAGGCCGTAGATGCGGTTGTTGAAAAGCAGCACCGTGACGTTGAGGTTGCGGCGCAGCAGATGCATCAGGTGGTTTCCGCCGATGCTGAGTCCGTCGCCATCACCGGTTACGAGCCAGACTGATAGATCGGGATTGGCGACCTTGACGCCGGTGGCGACCGTCGGCGCGCGGCCGTGGATGGTGTGGAAGCCGTAAGTCTGCATGTAATACGGGAAGCGGCTGGAGCAGCCGATGCCGCTGATGATGACGAAGTTCTCACGCGGAACGCCCAACTCTGGCAGCGTGCGCTGCAACGAATTGAGGATGGCGTAATCACCGCAGCCGGGGCACCAGCGGACGTCGTTGGGGGTGACGAAGTCCTTGCGGGAAAGCGCGGGGACGTTTTGGATTTCTGTGGCCATGGGTTTGTCAGTCGTTGAGGAGTTGAAGGATTCGTTCGCGGAGTTCGCTCACCTTGAAAGGGCGGCCCATGATCTTGGTCATGGATACGGCATCGACGAGGAAACGCGAACGCACGATGACGGCCAACTGGCCGGAGTTAAGCTCGGGGATGAGGACTTTTTCAAAGCCTTTGATCAGTTCACCGAGATCGGGCGGCAGCGGGTTGAGATAACGCAGGTTGGTGCTGCTGACATCGAAGCCTTCGGCGCGCAGCGAGGAAACCGCGGAAGTAATGGCTCCATGAGTGCCGCCCCAACCGAGGACCAACAGTTTTCCGGATCGATCGCCGGTGATGTTCAGCGGCGGGATGGACTTGGCAACGGCCTCGACCTTGGCGGCGCGCAGGCGGGTCATCTCCGCATGGTTATCCGCTTCATAACTGATGGAACCTTTCTCGTTTTTCTCCAAGCCGCCGATGCGGTGTTCCATGCCGGGCTGGCCGGGGATGGCCTGGGTGCGGGCGAGGGTTTCGGGATCGCGTGCGAAGGTGACGTAGGGTTTGTCCGGATCGGCGAAGGGTTTGGAAATTTCCGGCAACGAGGCGTCGTCGGGAATTTTCCATGGCTCGGAACCATTGGCCAGGTAGCCGTCGGAGAGCAGGATCACAGGTGTCGAGTATTGTAGCGCGATGCGCACGGCCTCGAAGGCCGCGCGGAAACAATCGGATGGCGAGTTGGCGGCGACGACCGGCAGCGGACTCTCGCCATGCCGGCCGTAAAGCGCCTGCAGGAGGTCGGATTGCTCGGTCTTGGTCGGCAGGCCGGTGCTCGGTCCGCCGCGCTGGACATTGACGATGACGAGCGGCAGCTCGGTGGAGATCGCCAAGCCGATGAACTCGCTCTTGAGGCACATGCCGGGACCGCTGGTGCCGGTCACGCCGATCTGTCCGGCGAAACTCGCGCCCAAGGCCACGCCAATGGCGGCGATCTCATCCTCTGCTTGAACGGTCTTGATGCCAAAGTGTTTGAATCCGGCGAGCGCTTCGAGAATCGATGACGCGGGAGTGATGGGGTAGCCGGAGAAAAGCAGCTCGCGGCCGGCCTTTTTCGCGCCGGCGATGAGGCCGAGCGCGATCGCGTCGTTGCCGGAAATTTTCCGATAGATGCCAGGCTCCACTTCGGCGCGCGCGACCATGTAGCGGTTGCGCGTGGTCTCGGTGGTTTCACCAAGGAAATAACCGGCTTTGAGCACGCGGATGTTGGCTTCGGCCACGTCGGGAAGTTTTTTCGCCCACTTGTCATTGATGAACTGGATCGTCGGTTCCAACGGACGGCCATAGACCCAGTAGGTGAAACCGAGCGCGAAGAAGTTTTTTGTCCGCAGTTTCTCACGCATCGTCAGCGGACTGTCCTTGAGCGCCTCCACCGCGAGGCCGGTGATGTCGATGGGCAGCACATCGTATTTTTTGAGCAGTTCCGGGTTTTCCAATGGATTGGAATCGTAGCCGGCCATCTTGAGGTTTTCCTCGTTGAAGGCGGCGGTGTTGGCGATCAGCAAGCCGCCCTCCACCAGATCCGCGAGGTGCACGGCAAGAGCAGCCGGGTTCATGGCGACGAGCGAATCCGGCTCGTCGCCGGGCGTCAGCACCGTCTGGCTGCCGAAGTGGACCTGATAGGCGGAAACCCCGGCAATGGTGCCGACCGGGGCGCGGATCTCGGCGGGGAAGTCCGGAAAGGTCGCGATTGCGTTGGGCACGGTGACGCTCGTGTCGGTGAAACGCTCGCCTGCGATCTGCATGCCGTCTCCGGAGTCACCGGCGAAACGGACGACCACTGATTTCATCTCGCGGAATCCGCGCGTGGCTGGGGTCATGGGTTGATGGATTGGAATTTGGCGAAAGCTAGGTCGCGGGCCAGAGTGCGTCAATGGCCGAGCCGATGATTTTTCGAGGTTTTGTTCATGGGCATGGCCGCGGACCACCGTGGCGCTTCCGCCCTTGATTTCCGGATTTCCGGTGCGTCAATCCCGCAGCACTCCGACATGCTCTTTCCCGAACAACTCCGCGGCGAACTCCGCAAACTCTTCGCAAGGCCGCGCACCTGGATGGGATATGGCGCCTTTCTCATCATGGAGGCACTCATCCTGTTTGTTTACAAGCTGGAGCGCAGCCAGAGCCACATGCGCGGACTGCTTGAGCGCAACGGGCTGGAATTCGGGACTTACTACAGCTCGCTGACGATCACTTTCACGATCATGCTGCTGAGCATGTTTTTGTTAGGTTCGATTTACTTCGCGCTGGTGGCGGGGGACATTGTGGCCAAGGAAAACGAGGATGGCAACCTGCGGCTGGTTTTCGCAAGGCCGGTGAGCCGCTTCCGCCTACTGCTGGTGAAATACACGGCGGTCTCGCTCTACACGTTCAGCTTCGTGTTTTTCGTCGGCGTTTCCGGCTACCTGATGGCGGTGTTGGCCGTCGGCAGGGAGGGGGGGCTGTTTGTAATGGAGCCGAAAATGAAGGTCTTCTCCGCCTTTCCGGATTGGTGGGAGGGCGCGGGGCGGCTGGCGCTTTCCGCGGCGGGCATCGGCCTGAGCATGATCACGCTCTCGTCGATCGCATTCATGTTTTCCTGTTTCAAGATCAAGCCCGCGGCGGCGACGATCATCACGCTGACGATCCTGTTCGTGGACATGATTTTGCAGGGATTTCCATTCTTCAAACCCTACGAGAGCTGGTTCGTCACCTGGCGCATGAGCGCGTGGGTGTTCCTGATGGAGCAGCATGTGTCATGGCCGAAGCTGGCGGAGGCGTATGTGTTTTTGCTGGGACTCAACATCACGCTGTTCACGATCGGCTGGCTGTCGTTCCAGACACGGGATTTCAAGACGTGAGGGAAATGAATTTTGGACTGCGGCGGGCATCGCCGCCTTGTGGATGACGAGAGCGTGATCCAGGCAGCCCGAACTTTCCAAGCAGGCGATGATGCGGGCGGTTTGATGATATGGAAGAAGCCGCGACGTGAATACGGAGTTTGCCGCCCAAGCGGCGAGTCTCGCCGCAATGCCGGGAAAAGCAGCCTCGCAGGCTGTTCAGCATCCATCAGAACGTCATGCCCACTCCCAGCGTGAAGCCGAGCGCGTCGATGGCGGGATTGGGGTTCGTCATGTTCATGTTGGAGTGGTGGATGAAATACACGCCCGCGAGCAGCGAGGTGTTTTCATGGATCCGCTGCCGCACTCCGAGATGGGAAAACCAGTTGAAGGTGAGGTCCTGTCCCTGTCCTTCCGCGCCACCGGCGCTGTTGATCCAGCCCGCGCCGCCGCCGATGGAGAAGAAGAATGAAGTGGCGCCCGAGGGCAGCCAGTATTCGATGGAGGGCGCGGCGTTGAAACCGAGATGATAGTCTTCCGGACCCTGGATGATCGTGGAAAAAAGCGCGGAAATCCGATGTCGCACGATGAGTTGCGCGCCGTCGTCACCGTTCCACCATGTCCAGACTACGGGCGAGCGCAGCGTGAGCTGGGTGGGGATGATTTCGTAGTCGGCGCGGGTGTTGTTGCCGACTTGCGAGAGCCAGCCGCTTTCCAGCGTCCATTCCCACGAGTCATGGAGTTCATGGCCGGATGAGATTGCCGGGAGAAGGAGAGGGAAACAAAGGACGGGCAAAAGTTTCATGACCCAAGTGGTGAAAACTTTGCTCCGCCGGTCTTCAGTTCCTCACTTGCCAGGGTCTGCTTCCTTCGTTTCCTCCGCGCTCACGGTGTAGAGGATTTCCTCCGGTTTTGCGGCGGAGCGCGCCTCCAGCAGGATGGGCAGCGCGTCGGACATCATGGCTATGAGGTCTTCCTTGGCGAAATCAGGAATGTTGCTCCAATGGATTTCGAGCGGGAACTTGCCGGTTGCTCCCGACGCGGGCTTGCCGGTTCCGCCCCAGTTGATGGTGCTGGATGGCGCGTTGGCCGCATCCTCTCCTTCGGGTCCCATCATCTCGAAGTAGAAAAACGATGGCGCGCGGAATTCGTAATCGCCGGGTTTGCGGATTTCCAAAACGCACTTGGCGACCATGGATTTGTCCGGATGTTTCACTTCCGTCACATCGAGATCGAAGGCGTTGCGGTAAATGAAGGCGTTGCTGGTGAATACGGGAACGGCCACCAGTGCGAGAATCATGATGCCACCGAAAAGCGGCGGCACCACCGTCCGAAACACATCGCCCTTGCCTTCGTTTTGTTTCCTCAGCGAGACCCAGAGGAGACTCAACACATAGAAAACGACGGCCACCGGCATGTAGCTGAGCAGTTCCTCGCGGAATCCCGTGTTGGGGTAAACCCAGAGGCAGGCCATTGCCAGCAAGACCATGAGGACCACCGGAACGACATAGCCGGTCAGCGAGGGTTGCAGCGGGATCTTTTTGACCATGGCTGTGACGAGCAGAACGACGAGACCGAAGGCATAAGCGGCCCACCACTTGCCGATCGCCCACATGACGGCGGTGGAGACGGTGTCCGGAGAGGCGAGCGGCCATGCGAGGCCGAGTACTACCAGCAGTCCGATTAGCCAGCCGACCACGCCGGCTGTGTAGGGAATGTGATTGTTTTTCATTGTGGGTTATTGTTGTGGAGAGTGGCGCTTGTGAATGTCCCTGCCGCAGGCGTTTCTACGAACTGGCACCGAGATTGCATTTTCCGGACGCCTGTTCCATCAGATTTTGCATAATTTTCAACTCTCCGCCGCCTCTGCGAGCAGCCTGCGTTCGATGTCGTCGAGAACCTGCCGGTCATTGAGCATGAGCGGGTGCAGCAGCACGGGGAATTCCAGGTTTTCAGCGCGTTCCCAGACCGAGTTGCGGGCGGGCAGGATGATGAGGTCCATCGGCGTGCGGTAGGAGGTCACGGGCATGCTGCCGAGGCGGGAGTCGGAGGCTGCAAGTTCTGCAAGGAACGGGCTGCCGGGGCGCATCTGGGCGGCGCCGGTGCTGGGGTAAAACCATGCGGCATGCGTGCCCTGGTGCGGCGAGGAAATGGTAATGAAACTCCGGCAGCGCGAGACGCCGCCCAATTGCTGGAGGTAATGCCGACTGACAATGCCGCCCATGCTGAAGGCGATGATGGAGACGGGTTCGTCCGGGCCGAAATGGCGGTCGATGTCATCACGCAAGCCGGCCGCGAGTTTGTCGAGACCGCCGGTGCCGTCGCTTGGCTTGAGCTGCGGGATCAGGCAGTCGAAGCCACTTTTCTGAAGGCGCTTGCGGATCATCCGGAAGTTGCTGCCGTTTTCGAAGATCCCGTGAACCAGCACCACCTTGCCAATCGCCGGGGCTTCCGCGGGATGGAACGTGGACTCGGATTTGGCCAGGCGCAGCGGGCGATAGTCCCGTGCGAGGGCGGGCAGCGCGGTGCAAATGCCTGCGAACAAAGTGAGGAGCGTGGATTTCATCTTGTGTGGATCAACCGGGCGGCCAATCGAGTTTGCGTCCGCCCAACAAGTGGACATGCAGGTGTGGCACGGCCTCGCCGCCGTCGCGGCCGTTGTTGATGACGAGACGGTAGCCGGTTTCCGAAATGCCTTCGCGGCGAGCGACTTCGGCGGCGGTCAGAAGCAGATGCCCGAGCACGTCTTCATCGGGGGGGGCCGCCAAGCCCACCCGCGGGATCGGCCGGGTGGGAACGATCAGGACATGCACCGGTGCCTGGGGCGCGATGTCGCGGAACGCCAGACAACGCTCGTCCTCGTGAATGATGGCCGCCGGGATTTCGCGGTCGCGGATTTTTTCAAAGAGCGTTTTTTCGGCCATGTCGCGGCGGGGTGACGCATGGCACCATGCACCGCGTCCGGACTGCTGGCAACTCTGCAAAAACGCCCGCTGATTTTCCCGCGCTCGGAACTTGCCATGCCGCCGCCCCGCGCCTTGACTGCCGCGCACATCACCCACCGCCACTGTGAAAGCCCACGAACTTTACTCCGCCGCCGACCCCGCACTCTTCATCGGGATGCTTGACTGGTTCCGCGCCAACGACCGCAATGTTTATAAATCCGCCGTCGCCACCCTCGCCGGCAACCGCAAACTGCGCCCGGTCTTCGTCCAGAAAAAGCCGCTCCCGGAGCAATACGAGTGGATTCTCAAAACCCTCAAAATCAACGCCTGCAATGCCATCGGCGAGCAACTCCTCCAAGCCTACCTGATGGCCGCCCAGCAATCGCTGCTGGCAATGTTCTGCGACGGCATGGGCATCGCCCACGACGGCAAAGGCTCGGTGGTCGGCGACCTGCCGAAGAAACTCGATGCCGAGCGGCTCAACGCGACGATCGAGCGGCTCATCGGCATTTTTGATCCGAAACTCTTCGCTCTCTACCTGTATTGTTTCAACATGCAGGTGCCCGGCGGCTGGCCGGAACTCACCGAGAAACTGGCGTCCGACGAGCGGCTTGTGCTGGCTTGAGGCTCGCGGGCTTGCAAGCGCCGGTAAAACCGGCTGGGCTGTCGCATGGTTCACACCTTCGCGACCCATGAGGAAGCGGCGATCTTCGCCTCGGCGATGCGTGCGAAGGGTTATCATGCCGAAATCCTCGATGAAGGCATGGCATCGGTTTACGGGCCGCTCACCATCGGAGGCATCCGCGTGCTGGTCTCCAAAGAGTCCGCCGGAAACGATGACGGATTTTACGAAACGGACGCCATGGTGCCGCCACCGCCCGGCGCGGAACCGGACGGCGAGATTCTAAGATTGGTGCGGCTGCTCGTGGTGGGTGTGGCTGCGCTGGGTTTGATCATCCTGGTGATCCTGCTGCTTTCCGCATACTCCCGGAATCCCGGCGGTTTGCTGTGGGTCTTGATCGAGGTGCTGATCTTTCCGCTGATCATCGGGCTGGCCTTCGCTCTCATGGGGCCGTTCATGGGCAGCTTCACGCGCTTTGTGCGCGGGGAGCCGTTGGCGGTGGGCTGGAAGTATCTGCGCTGGCTATTGCTCGCCCTGATCATCCCGTATTTGCTGCTCGCGGTGTTGTGATTCCACCTCTTGCGCCGATTTGAAGCGCCTCCGGCCTTGAATCGCGGAATTCTCCCGCTTAGTTTCCGCGCCCGTTGCGGGAAACCATGCCCAAAGTTTACATCAAGACCTATGGCTGCCAGATGAACGAGCGCGACTCGGAACAGGTCGCGCGCATGTTCACCGAGGGCGGCTACACGGTCACACCGCGCGAACACGAGGCGGATGCCATCCTCATCAACACCTGCTCGGTGCGCGACCAGGCGGAGCAGAAGGCGCTCGGTAAAATGGGCTCGATGATGCATGCCGGGCGCGAGCGCAAACACGTCGTTTATGGCTTCATGGGCTGCATGGCGCAATCGCGCGGCGAGGAGTTGTTCAAGACGGTTCCCAGCCTGGACGTGGTCGTCGGCACCCAGAAGTATCACAAGGTTTTCGAATATGTGGACGGCATCCTCCAGCGCAGGCTGGAGGCGCGCATGGATGATCCGGCGCTATCACTCCATGGCGGGACGGTATGTGATATCGCGGAGGAAGAGGGTTCGCAAAACACGATTCGCGACCACACCCACAAGGAATACCACGCCAGCGCTTTCGTTTCCATCATGCAGGGCTGCAACATGCGCTGCTCGTTCTGCATCGTGCCCGACACCCGCGGCAAGGAACGCGGCCGGCCGATCGATGACATCGTCGCCGAGGTCCGCCATCTCGCGGAGCATGGTGTGAAGGAGGTCACCCTGTTAGGCCAGATCGTGAATCTCTATGGCCGCACCGAGTTTCCGCGTGTCGGAAACAAGTCGCCGTTCGTGCAATTGTTGGAGGCGGTGCACGAGGTGGATGGTATCGAGCGCATCCGCTTCACCTCGCCGCATCCCATCGGTTACCGCGACGATCTTGTCGCCGCGTTCACCTATCTGCCGAAACTTTGCTCGCACATTCATTTCCCGATGCAGAGCGGCTCGGACCGCATCCTGCGCGAAATGCGGCGGCCCTATAAGAACGAAAAGTTCGTCGAGATTTGCGAGAAGATGAAAGCCGCACGGCCGGGCATCGCGATCACCACCGACATCATCGTCGGTTTTCCCGGCGAAACGGAGGAGGATTTCCAAGCCAGTATCGATACGGTGGAGCGCCTGCAATTCGACAACGCCTTCGTCTTCCGCTATTCGAAACGCCGCAACACCCCTGCCGCGGAGATGGACGGGCAGCTTGAGGAGGCGGAAAAGGAACAACGCAACCAGCGCCTGCTCGATGTCGTCAACCGCATCGCCATCGCCAGGAACGCGGAACTGGTCGGCACGGTTCAGCGGGTGCTTTGCGAGGGTCCGTCGAAAAACAACGCCTCGCGTCTTTCCGGCCGCACCTCGCACAACAAGATCGTGGTTTTCGAGGGTAACGCGCAGCGCCTGACCGGCCAACTTCTCGACATCCGCATCGGGGATTCCAGCGGTTTCACGCTCTACGGCACGCTCGTTTGAGGATGCTGAAATATTTCACTTTGGCAGGAAAAAAGGTGTTGCGTGCTCCGGGGCCGCCTCCTAGCGTCCGCCCCACCCGAACGGGATGGAGCGGTAGCTCAGTTGGTTAGAGCGCCAGCCTGTCACGTTGGAGGTCGCGGGTTCGAGCCCCGTCCGCTCCGCCATCCCATTCAGGTCAAAAAAACAACCCCGCCGGCAAGGCGGGGTTTTTTGTTGGGGAGTGGATTCAGATTTCGATCTGCGGGCGGCCGGGTTCGGGCCAGTCGGTGTGGAAGAACTTGCCGCGCGGATGGTCGGTGCGTTCGTAGGTATGCGCGCCGAAAAAGTCGCGCTGCCCTTGCAACAGGTTGGCGGGGAGTTTTTCCGAGCGATAGCCATCGTAGTAGGACAAGGCGCTGCTCATGCACGGCGCGGGCACGCCGTGAAGCGCGGCGGTTGCGATGACCTTGCGCCATTGCGTCTGGAGTTTGTCCACCTCGCCCTGGAAGTAGGGATCGAGCAGCAGGTTGGCGAGGAGACCGTCGCGTTCGAAAGCCTCGGTGATCTTTTGCAGGAAGACCGCGCGGATGATGCAGCCGCCGCGGAAAATCTGGGCGATTTTCCCGAAGTCGAGAGTCCAGTTATATTCCTTCTGCGCCTCGCGCATGAGTTGGAAACCCTGCGCGTAGGAACAAATCTTCGAGCAATAAAGCGCGGCGTGGATGGCATCGATCAATTCGTTCTTGTCGCCGGTGTAGCGGCTGTCCGGGCCAGTTAGAATTTTGCTGGCGGCCACGCGCTCGTCCTTCACCGCGGAAATGCAGCGTGCGAACACCGCCTCCGCCACAGTCGGCGCGGGCACGCCCATGTCGAGCGCACTGGTGCTGGTCCACTTGCCGGTGCCCTTCTGGCCTGCGGTGTCGAGGATCATGTCCACCAGGGCTCCGCCAGTCACAGGGTCCTTCTGGGCGAGCACCTCGCCGGTGATTTCGATCAGGAAACTGTCGAGCACGCCTGTGTTCCATTTCTTGAAAACGCTGGCGATTTCCGGGGCCGTCATCCCGAGCAGCTTGCGCATGAGGTCATAGGCTTCGCAGATCATCTGCATGTCGCCGTATTCAATTCCGTTGTGAACCATCTTCACATAATGGCCCGCGCCATCCGTTCCGATATAGGTGGCGCATGGCACGCCGCCGGTGATCGGTTTGCCGGGGGCCGCGCCTTTCAATTCCTTGCCAGTGACGGGATCAACCTTCGCTGCGATCGCATTCCAGACAGGCTCGAGGTGCTTGTAAGCCTCGGCATTGCCGCCGGGCATGACCGACGGACCGAAACGCGCGCCTTCCTCACCGCCGGAAACGCCGCTGCCGATGAACAGGAAACCCTTTTGTTTCAATTCCTGCTCGCGGCGGATGGTGTCGGTCCATTTGGCATTGCCGCCGTCGATGATGATGTCGCCGGGTTCGAAAACTTTCGTTAGCGAATCGATCACCGCGTCGGTGGCCTTGCCGGCCTGCACCATGATCACCGCACGGCGCGGGCGTTTGAGGCTGGCGGCGAATTCCTCCAGAGTGGCCTGGCCGACGAGGCCGCCGGGCGTGTCCGGGTTTTCCGCAACGAACTTTTCCATCGTGGACGTTGTGCGGTTGTAAACCGAGATGCGGAAGCCGTGGTCGGCGATGTTGAGCGCGAGGTTCTGTCCCATGACCGCAAGGCCGATGAGTCCGATGTCCGAGAGTTGTTCTGACATGATGTTTGGGTGTTTGATGGAGATTTCTGTTAGCGGACGACGCGTGCGCCGCCGCCGCCCATGACTTTTTCGACTTCCTTGCGGGTGGCCATCGAGGTGTCGCCGGGGGTGGTGGAAGCCAGCGCGCCGTGGGCCGCGCCGTAATCGACCGCCTTCTGCGCGTCGTTGAATTCGAGGAAACCGAATTGCACGCCGGATGCGAACGAATCGCCGCCGCCGACGCGGTCCATGATTTCTAGATCGGGATACTTGCGGGATTCGTGGAACTTGCCGTCGTGCCAGAGGATGGCGGACCAATCATTGACGGTGGCGGTTTTCACGCCGCGCAGCGTGGTCGCCGCGACTTTGAAATTACTAAACTCCTTCACGGCGGTTTCGATCATCGCCTTGAAGGCGTCGAGTTCGATGTTGGAAATGTTGTGGTCCACGCCCTCGACTTCGAAACCGAGCGAGGCGGTGAAGTCCTCTTCGTTGCCGATCATGACATCCACGTATTTCGCGATCTCGCGGTTCACTTCCTGCGCCTTTGCGAGGCCGCCGATCGTTTTCCAAAGCGAGGGGCGGTAGTTGAGATCGTATGAAACGATGGTGCCGTGTTTGTTGGCGGCTTTGACGGCCTCCACGGTGAGCGCGGCGGTGGTTTCCGAAAGCGCGGCGAAGATGCCGCCGGTGTGGAACCAGCGCACGCCCAGCTTGCCGAAGATGTGGTCCCAATCGACATCGCCCGGCTTGAGTTGCGAGGCGGCGGTGTTGCCGCGGTCCGGATTACCCACCGCGCCACGGATGCCGAAGCCGCGCTCGGTGAAGTTGAGGCCGTTTCTAACCGACCGGCCGATGCCGTCGTCGGCGCGCCACTGGATGAAGTCGGTGGCCACGCCGCCCTGCATGATGAAATCTTCGACAAGGTGGCCCACTTCGTTGTCCACAAACGCGGTGACCACGGCGGTCTTGTATCCGAAGCATTTTCTCAAGCCGCGGGACGTGTTGTATTCGCCGCCGCCTTCCCAGACGGCGAAGTTGCGTGCGGTGCGGATCCGGCCTTCACCGGGATCGAGGCGGAGCATGACCTCGCCCAGGGAGATCTGGTCGAAGGCGCAGTCGGACTTTGGTTTGATGGTCAGGGGCATGGTGTTTGGGTGTGTTAGATCGGTCAGATCCGACTGATCGGTCGGATCATTCTGCTACTTTGAAATCAGAAACCTTCCAACGGGCCTTGCGGGCCTCCTTGGCAAGATCGTTGAAGGCGTGGATTTCGGCCTCGGAGAAGAGCAGTCCGCCGTTTTTGGCGCAGCGTGCGGCGGCCTGGGCCTCAAGCTGGCCGGGCAACATGCAGTTTTCGTTGCCGTGGCCGAGAACATCCTGGATGACGGCCTTGACGTTTTCCGACTGGCTGCGGCCTTTGGCGAAATCGCCGGCGTTCATCGCGTCAGGATGCCAGACTTGGAAAAAGAAACAGCAGGTGCCTTTTTCGCCCTGCGGGACCTTGTCCCAGCGATTGCGGATGGTGGGAAGCGAGCCGCCGATGAAACCGCCGACGATCTCATTCAACAATGCGAGGCCGTAGCCCTTGTGCGCGCCGAATGGGACGAGGTATTTCGCCTGGTTTGGATCGGTGGTCGGTTGGCCGTTTTCATCCACGGCGGCACCGGGTGGGAGTTGTTTGCCTTCGCGGGCGAGTTGTTGCACGCGTCCCATGGCGACCACCGAGGTCGCCCAGTCGATCACGACCGGATAGCCGATGGCATCGGTGGTGGGGAAGCCCCAGGTGTGGGGATTGGTGCCGAGCGTCGGGTATTTGCCGCCGAAGGGAACCACCTCTGCGAGCGCGGCGGTGCAGTTGGTGTAGGCGATGTAGCCGCGGCGGGCTGCTTCCATGGCATAACCGCCGCCCCAGAGATAGTGGAAGGCGTTGTCCACGGAAACCATGCCGACTCCGTATTTGTCGGCGAGTTTGATGGCGGCCTCGATGGCGGCATAGCCGGTGGCTTGTCCGAGTTTCTTGTTGGCGTTCCAAACTTCCGCGCTTCGGAAACGGGTTTTCACTTTTTCGATCTTCGCCTTGGGCACGCAGCCGCCGGCGGCGGAGCCGAACAGGTGATCGAGGTGCAGCGCCTTGAGGGCGTTGTGAGTGCGGATGCCGTGGCGTGTGGCCTCGGCGCAGAAGCGGGCGCCATCATTTGCCTCGCTGGCGGAGTAACCGCGCTTGCGGTAAACAGCTGCGACCAATGCGTTGTGCTGGTCCTCGGGGACGACGTAGAAGACTTCGGACATGGGTGGTGCGGGTTGGTGTTAGAGAAGCGCGGCGGGTGGCGGCACATCGTTGACCTGGGCCAGCGGTTTTTCACCGCGCAGCAGGTTGAGAAGATTTTGCGCGGCCATCATGGCCTGGCGCTGCACACTCTCATAAGTGCGCGAACCGATGTGGGAGGTGACGATGCAGTTCTTCGCCTTGAGCAGCGGGTGGTCGGCCGGAGGCGGTTCTTCATCGAGCACATCGGCACCGTAGCCGCCGACTTTGCCGCTTTCGAGCGCGGCGGCGAGATCCGCGGTGTGCACCACCTCGCCGCGGCTGCAGTTGAGGATGATCACGCCGTCCTTCATGGTGGCGATGGTTTCCGCTCGCACCATGTCGCGGGTTTCGGGTGTGAGATTCGTGTGCAGGGAAATGACTTCGGATTTTGCGAAAATCTCGTTCACACTTGCAGCGCGGGTGATGCCATGGCTAGTGGCAAAAGCCTCGTCCCAATAGACATCATAAGCGGTCACCGTCATGCCAAAAGCCTTGGCGCGGATGGCGACCTCCTTGCCGATGCGGCCGAGACCGACGATACCCATCGTCTTGCCCATGATCTCGTGGCCGGTCAGGCGCTTCCAGTTTCCGGAGCGGGTGGCATTGGCGATTTCCACGAGGTGGCGGACCAGCGCGAGCAAGAGCGCGAATGTGTGTTCTGCCACGGTCGTGTGGTTGACGCCGGGGCAGAAGGAGAGGGGAATGCCCATTTCGGTGGCGGCTTTCACGTCGATCTTGTCCACGCCGATGCCGTATTTGCTGAGAATCTTCAATCGCGGCGCCGCTTTTTCCAAAACCGCGCGGGTGATCTGGTCGTCGCCGCAGAGGATGGCGTCGAAGTCACCGACCAATTCCAGCATCTTCGACTCCGGAAGCGGGCCGCGCTCGCGGACGATCTCCACGCCAGTGGATTCGAGCAATGCGTGGTGGGGGCCGGCGATGTCTTGATAGGAAGTGGTGGTGAGCAGAATGCGGACGGGGTTCATGGTTTTTTCGGGGGTGGGTGGGTCGTGCGGCTGGCTCATCGAAAAGCGTCGGGACATCGGTGTAAATCATCAATCCGAGAGCATCGGAAAAATACCCGTTTTTCCCGGTCGGATCAGATGGAACCGGGGGTGGCCTCCGGGGCCGGAACCCTGGCGAGAAGCCGCTGCAGGCGCATGCGGTTGTGGCGCTGGGCGAGGATGCAGGGAAGGTTGGCTGCGAGCGCGTAGATGACGATCACGAGATCGCCCCACCATGGGTTCCAAAGGAAAAAAACCGGCACGAAGGCGAGCGCGCACCAATGACACAATTCGCCGCGCCATGTTTCCTGGATGAAGCGCCGCAGATATCCGGCGCTCTTGTCCGCGATCGAGCGCTTCGAGAAACCACCTCCGAACCACGCCGCGGCATCCGGCAGTTTGTCCTTCCAGCGTTTGACATGGAAAACCCGGTCATAAATCCAAGGCTCTATGGCCGCCGCACCGGGCGCTCGGAACCATGCCGCGGGCATCCGCGTGAACATCCACGCGAGGCCCAACTGGATCACCGGCCAACCGATGCAATTAAGCGCGATGATCCACGAAACCGGCAGTTCAATCGGCACGGATCTCCCGTCCTTTCCATGTGACGTTTTTACCCGACCGCATCGCGGAACGGGCGAACAGCGCGAAAAAAAACACCAGCGGCACCGGATAGAAAAGCGCCGCATGCCGGTGGAATCCGCCCACGCGTCGCGCGAACCACCCCACCTGCGCCGCGCAGGCCAGATAGACGACCAGCCACCATGGCTCTGCTCCACTCGCAACGAGGGCGATGGGTGCCATCATCAGGCCGATCATCCACAGGATAATGATCCGCAGCACGCCGCGCGGCGTCCGGCCCGCGCCGGAGGCGAAACCCTTCGTCCAACCTTCGATCAAGCCGCCAAGCCCGTCCGGATACATTCGGAAGGACAGCACGCCTTTGCCCGCCACTCCGCGCACCGGGATGCCCGCTTCCCGAAAATGAGAGGCGAGTTCGAAGTTTTCCAAAATCTTGCCGCGCACCACTGCATGACCGCCGGCCTGTTCATAGCTTTCACGCTCCACCAGAAGCATCTGCCCGAACAATCCGTCCGGTGCCGTCCCGGCAACCATGTTCAGGTTGAAGAACAAGGAAAGGTTCTCGTATGGCTTTCTGATAGAGTGCCATGGTCCCACCGAAAATGCGCCGCCCGTGTAACAGTCAAGCACCCGCGCCAGCCCGTTAGGTTCGAAAGAGGTGTCCGCATCCAGAAAACACAACAGCCCGCCGGTCGCCGCTTCCGCTCCCTGATGGCAGGCCCAGGTCTTGCCGCGCCAACCGTCCGGCAGCTGCTTGGAAACGATCACCCTGGCCCCGGCTTTCACTGCGATCTCCGCGGTGCGGTCCGTCGAACCATCGTCTACCACGATGATTTCACGCGGGCGCACCGGTTGCGCGTCCAGCGAGGCCAGCAACACCGGCAGGTTGTGCTCCTCGTTGCGTGCGGGGATGATGACGCTCAACTCGCCGGTCGAAGCCCGCCCACCGACTCCACGGCAATCCCGCAGGCGGGGCAGCAGCAGGAAACCCAGCGCCCACAGCGCGAGAACCAGAGGAATCAGCATCAGCATTGCGGAGAGATTGGTTCACGAAACGCCAACCCGCAAGCCAAGGGGTGCGGCCGGGACCGCGAGTCTGTGACTCGCATGGCTATGTATGGAGAGAAAGATGCCATCCGGTTGCGTTTTCGCATTCCATTGGCAGGCGGGTTTGAGACTCGCGGTCCCGGCCCGCCATCACCCATCCCACTCCACCACCTTCTTCGCCACGTTCTGGCCGCAGAGCACGACCATGGGCATGCCGCCGCCGGGGTTTACGGAACCGCCGACGAAGAACAGGTTCGGGTATTTCACGCTTTGTTTCGGCGCTTTGAAGGCGAGGTTTTTGAAACGGTCGCTGACGACGCCGTAGATTGAGCCTTTGTTGGATTTGTATTGTTCGCGTATGTCCAGCGGCGTCCAGCAGTGCTCGAAAACAATATGCTTGCGGAGGTTTTCGAGGCCCATGCGTTCGAGTTTGTCGATGACGCGTTCCTTGAATGCCAGGTAATCGTCGCGGGTCAGCGGATGTTCGTCATCAATGTGTGGAATGTGCGGCAGGATTTTCAGGCAGTCGCAGCCATCGGGAGCCACGGTGGGATCAGTACGTGAGGCGGCGACCAGATAGATCGTGGGATCGGGTGGAAGCTGGCGTTTGCGGAAGACGGTGTGGAAGTGCTCATTCTGGTGGCCGGAATAGAAGAAGTTGTGGTGGGCGAGCTGCGGGTATTTGCGGTCGAGCCCGAGTTCCAGCACAAGGCCGGAGCAGGAGGGTTCGTATTTCTCCAGCGTATTCATGAACGCTTCATCCTCGGCGAGAAGTTTCTCATAAGCGGGGATGACTTCCATATTGGAAACGATGATGTCGGCCGGGTGAAACTCGCCGTTGGCGACAAGGCCGGTAACGCGGTCGCCCTGCTTGCGCACTTCGCTCACCTCACTGTTGAGGCGGACTTTGACGCCGACTTCGTCCATCAGTCGTCGGAGGCCGAGCGCGATGCCATACAGTCCGCCGTCCACATACCAGAGATCATGGCGGTATTGGATCGTCGGCATGCAGTTCATGAAGGCCGGCGAGTGATAGGCGGACGAGCCGACATACTTGATGAAGTAATCGAAGATGTCGCGCATGTGGCGGGTCTTGAGGTGGCGAGCCACACCGCCATGCATGGTGCGGAAGAGGTCGAACTTTAGAAACTTGCCGAGGCCGTAGAACTCGCGGAACTCCGCCGCGCTATCGAGGCCCTTTTCAAAATATCCTTCGTTTACGAGATCGTAGAGATCGGCGGAATACTTGAGGAAGCGTTCGACGTTGGCCGGGTCCTCGCCGACCTTGCGGGCCTCGGCGGCCATGACCGCGGGATCGGGATCGAGATCGACCACCTTGCCGTCCTCGAAGAAATTCCGCCAATGCGGTCGCAGCGCGCGGATCGGGATGTAGTCGCTCATTTTCCGTCCTGAGCGTTCGAAGAGTCGCTCGAAAATGTGAGGCAGCGTGAGGATCGAGGGGCCGAGATCGAAGGTGTAGCCCTGCGCCTTGAGGACGTTGAGTTTGCCGCCGATCTGCGGGTTTTTCTCGTGGATGGTGACGTCGTAGCCTTCCTGGGCGAGCGAGATGGCCGCGGAGATGCCGCCAAGGCCGGAGCCGATCACGATGACTTTTTTGGACTTCATGGAGGTGTGATTTTGGAGAGCTGCTCGTTGGCGACGTGATCGTTCGGGTGGTCGGCGAGGGCTTTTTTGAAATAGGCTGCGGCGTGTTCTTTCTGGCCGAGTTTCAGATAAGCGAGGCCGATGAAAGTCCGGCAACTGCTGAGGCCCCAGCGTGGCTCGAAGGGAGCGGGCGCGTGTTTCGCTTCTGCTAGAAAAAGTTTTTCCGCCGCGAGCAGGGTGGAGAGAGACTTGCGGTGGTCGTCCGCGTTTTCCGCTGTGTGGTGGAGTCCCGCTCCTAACAGGTATTTGACACGCGGGTTGTCCGCGCCGTTTTGGAGCGCTTGCTTCTGGTGATCCTGCAACCGCGGGCCATAGCGGATGGCGCGGATGATGCCGCGGATTTTCATGCCGTAGAGCGTGCCGAGAAGCGCGTGGCTTTCGGCGTGATGCGGATCAATGGCGAGCGCGGCATCGAAAGCGTCGATGGCAGCCTGCATCGCGGCATCGGCGGCGTGCATGTCGGGCTTGGGCTGGCTCTTGATTTGCAGCATGCGGTGAAACGAGGCGACGCCCCGCCAGTAGAAATTGACGGGCGAATCGGGCGTCCGCGCCGCGGCTTTCCTGAAATCATCCGCGGCCTTGCCAAAGCGTTTCGCGTCCCATGCCTGGAACGCCGCTGAAAACTC
>Ga0315904_10002540_pt1 | contig 28081 bp, 20 predicted proteins | sample LakEriMetagenome_6_FD_203529 | JGI IMG/M metagenome (GOLD analysis project Ga0315904, IMG submission 203529) | Freshwater fungal communities from buoy surface, Lake Erie, Ohio, United States - Buoy 12 MA120 | ecosystem: Environmental > Aquatic > Freshwater > Lake | place: USA: Lake Erie, Ohio...
AAAGATACCTCGCCAAATCTAGCGTCCTGAAACCACTTTTGGCGATGTATTTTCAAAATACCTCGCCAAATCTATACATCCGCTGCCAAGCCGTAGCCATCCGCTGCGAGCCGTAGCCATCCGCTGCCAAGCGGTGGACAGCGGCGCGAGTAACGCCTCCACCGTCTGGCGACAGGTGGCTACGGCCGTCTGGCGACAGTTGGCTACGTGCGACTTGAGTTCGCCGAAGGCGTCATTTCGTTTAACCCGCAGCCAACGGCGAGGAACTTCCATAAGCCCGCCAGGATGCTGCGTATGGGGCCGAAAGGGAGGCGAGCCTATCGATCACTGGCAGCGATTTGGTCCCTTGGCTGTTTCCTTTGCGTCCTTCGCGTCTTTGCGGTGAGACCCACCGACCCTGTCACCAACCAGGACCGCCAAAAAGAGGTATCTCGCCAAGGCGTGACAACGCATCAAAAACTCCCCAGATGGATTGAGGCCCTGTGCCGCCCCACTCATTTCGCTTCGTGCGACAATCGCTATGGCAATAGGCGCTATGTTGAATATCCCCCGAAAAATTAATAGAATCTAGAGAACCCCACCCGAACCCCGAGGCACCCCATGCAGTTGTTTCGCGTCGAACTTTTCGCCCACCAAACCCGGTCGCCCAAACTGCGTTTGTTCGGCCCGGACGGCAAACAAGTCGCAGAGCGAACACTGCCGGAGGATTCCGCAGAGTGGATCCAGCAAACGATGGCGGAGTATTCCAAGCCCTCGCCAAATCTAAACCAAATCGGACGCAGGCTTTACGAATGGCTCGATGACTCGGCGCACCGCTGGTTCAGCAAGATGGGTCCTGCAACTGCAGGTCTTTCGCTTCATCTCCAGTTCCAATCTGAACTTAAGGATCTTCCTTGGGAGCTATTGTCCGACCATGCAGCCCCTCTTTGTGGACAAGCCAATCGGAGTTTCGCTCTTGTTCGTCGAGTAGGTGACAGCTCAACCCAAATTTCCATAGCAAATCGCCCGTTGAGAGTTCTGTTCATGGCGTCGTCGCCGCAGAATACGGTACCGGTTCTTGCATTCGAAGACGAAGAGCGAATCATTCTCGCCGCCGCCGGAAAGCAGCCCCTAGAACTGGTCGTTGAAGAGAGTGGTAGCCTAAACGGTTTGCGAGAGCGATTGGAATGGGCCGGACCAGGTTTCTTTGACGTGATCCATCTCACAGGGCATGCTGACCTGCTCGATGTCGGTCCGAGAATGCTGATGGAAGATGATGTTGGCGAGAGAAAGGATGCCTCCGCGAACGATATCGCGAACGCTTTGAAGGGTTACTGGCCGCGGCTCCTTTTTCTTTCGGGTTGCAAAACGGGGATGGCGGGGGCGAACCAAGCTTTCCCGTCATTGGCAGATGCTCTGGTAACGGCCGGAGCACCAGCGGTTTTGGCATGGGGCCAACCGGTAGGAGACAACGCTGCCAGTTTACTGGCCGGTCATCTGTATCATCGCCTGGCCATCGGTTCGCCGATCGACGAGGCCGTCGCTCTGGCAAGGTTTGAAGTTTTCCATGCCAAGTTAAACGCATGGCATCAACTCAGAATGTACGCGGACGCGACGCCTGTTGCGCCCATCGTCAGCGTGCCCAGTTCGCCGGGCCGGTTACCGCTGAGAGTCCGGTCCGCAACCGATGAGTTTCTGGACGCCGGTGCACAAACCAAAATCTGTTCTCGCGACCAGTTTGTTGGTCGACGTCGCCTGATTCAGCGAAGTCTGAAGACGCTGCGCAGCGTTCAGGGCGATGCAGACTACAGCGAAGGTCTGATCCTTCATGGTATGGGAGGTCTGGGAAAAAGTAGCACTGCAGCCCGTCTTTGTGAACGCATGAGCGGCTTTGATCGGTTCGTTTGGGTCGGTAGGCTCGACGAAGCCCAATTGCTGCGCGTGTTTGGCGATCGCATCGAAGATGCAGCGGCGATAGCAGAACTGAACGAAACTCGGCTGCCGTTATCCACGCGACTGAAAAAGCTACTGCTGGGATATCTGCTGACACGTCCTGCATTGTTCGTTTTTGATGATTTCGAGCAGAATGCCGAGCTCGACGAAGAGCAGCATCCCCGTTTTGATCATCAGCAATGCATGATGGTTAACCCAGGTGCATCTTCCATCATGGAAGCCCTTCGAAAGGCGATCCGCGAGTCCAACACACAGAGTCGATTGGTGGTGACCTGTCGGTACGACCTACCCGGATTTCCACAACTCCATCGAGAACCCCTCGACGGCCTAAAGCAGGCCGAATTGGACAAGAAACTGAAACGGCTCGGGTCGTTCGCTGCACGTGTAGATGATGATCCGATACGGAAGCGAGCAGTGGAATTGTCGGGAGGTAACCCCAGACTCCTTGAGCAACTCAATTGCATACTCGCCGACGAACAAACCGACCGCGAGAAGATTTTTCACGCCATGGAACAAACCACCGAGGAGTTCCGCGAAGGCGTTCTCCTGCGGGCTTTGCTAGATCAACAGCACCCGGACGCTCGGAGACTACTGGCGCGGCTTTCGGTCTTTCGACTCCCGGTGCGCGAGGGGGTTACCGCACAGCTCGCGGGTGACACAGAACTTCAACCGCATTTCGATCGATTGGTTCGCGTTGGACTGCTGGAAAAGATCCCTGGGCATTCCCAGTACGAGTATCTCGTCCCCTCGCTGATTGAGCCGCTGCTCTCAGCGGAGCTAACCGAGGACCAGTGGCAAGAGGCCTATTGGACCGGGACGGCCGCCTTGAATGCAGACTGGCAAATAGGTGAGCAGTCCCTGTTGAAAGGATTTGAACTGCATCGACTCAGCCTTTTGGCGAAGAACGCGGAAATCGCATCAACAGTAGGCGATCAGATAGCGACGCACCTGCTCAGTACATCGCGCTTTCGTGAAGCGCTTCTGCTTTGCGAAGTCACGCGGTCGCTCACAGAGAATTTTCGGATTGTTCACAGCCAGGCGAGGGCTGAACACGCCCTTGGGCAGACCGACGTTGCCAGGGATCACTATGAACACGCACTTGCGACTTGTCCCGCAATCGATTTGTCTGACAACGATGTGCAGGGATTGCGCGCCGCGATCGTTCACAATCTTGCCAGTCTATGCAACCAGCAGGGTGACGTGGATCGCGCGATGAAACTGTGGCAGGAATCGCTCGAGATTTTGGACAAGATCGGCGACGTTCGGGGGAAGGCCGCCACGCTTCACAGTATGGCGGGAGTGATCGCGCAGCAGGGTGACGTGGATCGCGCGATGAAACTGTGGCAGGAATCGCTCGAACTTATGGACAAGATCGGCGACGTTCGGGGGAAGGCCGCCACGCTTAACAATATGGCGGGAGTGATCGCGCAGCAGGGTGACGTGGATCGCGCGATGACACTGTGGCAGGAATCGCTCGAGCTTATGGACAAGATCGGCGACGTTCAGGGGAAGGCCGCCACGCTTCACAATATGGCGGGAGTGATCGCGCAGCAGGGTGACGTGGATCGCGCGATGACACTGTGGCAGGAATCGCTCGAGCTTATGGACAAGATCGGCGACGTTCAGGGGAAGGCCGCCACGCTGGCCAATATGGCGGGAGTGATCGCGCAGCAGGGTGACGTGGATCGCGCGATGAAACTGTGGCAGGAATCGCTCGAACTCAAGGAAAAGATCGGCGACGTTCAGGGGAAGGCCGCCACGCTTCACAATATGGCGGGAGTGATCGCGCAGCAGGGTGACGTGGATCGCGCGATGACACTGTGGCAGGAATCGCTCGAAATTGACGAAAGCATCGGGAACGTTCAGGGGAAGGCCGCCACGCTGGCCAATATGGCCTGGGCAGCAGGGCAGAATGGAGACCGCGTGCAGGAACTCGAACTCAATTTTCAAGCCGCAAGAGCACTTGCCGACATCCGAGCATGGCCAGATCTCATTATTGTTCTTGGAAACCTCGGCTCCGGTGAGTCTCCACAAGCCATTTGCTTTCTCGCTCAGGCGTTATGGCTGTTGCTGAGAACAACGGCACCAATTGACAAATCGGTTTTTACCGCTGCTAGACTTCTCCAGAAGATCGGACCGGATTCCGAACACGGCCCATCCGTTGCTGCGGCTGCCGTTTATTTCGCCGCGACCAGAGGTGAGGCGCACCCGAAGAAAGACGAACTGCAAGACCTAGCTTTCCGGATGCTGAGCGCTTGTGCTCAAGCTCGAAACTTGACGCAGGAGCAATTGGAGACGTGGGTCGCATCGGAAGGACTCCTCGACTCAAGCCGATGGCTCCCGAGGCTGGAGGGATCGCTTGCCCACCTTGTCGGAGATGAGAAAAACTGGTTGTTTGATCGCAGTGTATTCCGGTAGTGCCTCGATTGAAATTCGATCAGTATGTTTATGTTAAGGAGAGTTGCGACCATTATCGGAATAGAGCCAATTGAATCCCACCATTGGTTTTCTTCATGCCATAAACTCAGGATTCCCGCTTATTGCGGTTAAGGAAAACACCCATCCATGGCAACACGTGCGGCCGTTTTGATCGGAATTGGAAACATCGCCGGTATGACTCCCCTGCCCGGAGCTGTGTCGGGGGCTCTCGATATGGCCAAATGGGCAACCAATCAGGGTTGGGATAGCGTTCGGGTTTTCAGCGATGCGGGGGGCCAGCCGGTTTCTTACCAAACGGTGTTCCAGCATATCGATTCTTTGCTCAGGCCGCGTTCACTTCAGCAGTTGCTCCTGTACTTTGCTGGTCACGGTCAGTGCTGGGCCGTCGACGCCGACTTCTGGATCCTAACCGGAACTCGGGTTCCTGGTGACGTGGTCAATGTCGCCAACACAATCACCCTCGCTCGTCAGTCCGGCGTGCCCAATATCACAATCATTGCCGACGCATGTCGCAGCATTGGGACCGCAAACGATGCGGCCATCAGCCAGATCGCTGTCCCGTTGTTTCCTGGAGAAATCAACCCAGCCTCCCGAAGTAGGGTCGACCAGTTTTATGCCACCCAACCCACACAGGCGGCCCTCGAGATCAGGCGCAGAGTCGACCAAGAAGGAGCCATCGCAGGGGATGCGACAAAGGAAATGGAGATCGCTGCACGTCAATCTCATGGGGTTTTCACGCAATGCCTGCTCGCGGCGCTGAACGGTCTGGAAGATGCCGCCAAATCGCGGATGAATGACGATCGAATTGTGATCCAGCCTCAACGTCTTGCGGATTTTCTCAAGCAGAAGGTGCCTCGGGAGTCAGGGATTCTGGGCGGTTTTGCTCAGCGTCCGGACTGCCGCCTGGAGTCAGACCAGGTTCTCTCGACAGTGCAAGCGGCTGCTCAATTTCAGTTGCAGGTCGAGGTACGGTTGCAGGACGAAAGTCCCGCGGAAGGAAGCTCGCTGGAACTGTTGCGTTACGATCCCACAAACCCTGATATTTTTGTACTGCAACGTCGCATTCGCTCGTGGAGTCTGACGCAGTATCTGCCACGGGGTAACATATACGGAATTCGTGCAACACTGCCCGAACATCGTCAGTCGCCCAAGAGTCCGAACCCGATGATAAACCTGATGGAGAACGAACAAGTCATCGTTCGGATGGTACCCAGTGCTGTCGCCGAGGTTCGAACCCGAGGTGACCTTGAGTCGCTGATGCTTGAGAGTGGCTTGACCATGAAGTCAATCGAAATTGACAAAGTGTTTGTGGTGTCAGAGGACGGAGGTCGTCTGTCAGAAGCACCCGCCGATGGCGTGTTTCCGGTGATCGAGATTGATGGGCTGACGGGTCAAGAATCTCGTTCGATACGATTTCTGCGCAAGGGCGACCGTCCGCAACGCCTGCGTCCATCCGACCCCGAATCGATGCGTCGTATCCAACAGGCAAGTGAGTTGAAGTTTCGAGAGTCTTATGGAACGCAAAACGGATTGACGATTCTAGGGATCAACGAGGTAGGAGTTTTTGATACTTATGATGCGACTTATGCCTTCCACGAAAATGGACAACTGCATGTACGTGGGGCAGAGAATACCTCATCGTCCCTGGTGCTGGATCTCGGGCAGGATCGATACGCTGCACTGGCGAGATTCGACGGCTTCGTGGGCAACGTCCGCGTGAGCGCTCTGGGAGTCGAAAACCTGACTTATCTGCCTGCTCTGGGGGGAAGGTTTGAAGATGGATTGATAGGCGTTTTTCGTCAGCATGCGCAGGCTACATTAGCGATTGCAGAAGCGGCGGCTGGTTACGGGCAGTTTGATCTGGCCATCGACGAATCGCAGCCGATTGCCGAAATTCTGCGGATGTACAAGCACTACAACCCGGTGCTGGGAATCTTTGCGGCTTACGCCTACCAGCAAGCGGGAGCCACTGACCAGATTCGGAACATAATCGAGTATTTCGTAAAGCATAAGCAAACGGTTCCTTTTGATGTGTACCTCTTGTCTGGGTTGAAACGCGAAGAGATTTACTCCGAGATTGCTCCGGGATATCCTATGCTAACCCAGGGCTGGTGTTACCTTGGCGGTGAGCTTCACCCGGCCATCGCTGGGGCAAGACAGAGCCTTGCCCCAACACTTTGGTCGACTATTGTTGGCGACGCTGGAAGGAAATTGGCAGAAGCGGTAAAGAAGGGAGAAGTTCGATGAAAATTGTATTGATTCATGGCCGTGCACAGGGTGGTCGCAGTTCACAGCAAATTCTTGAACAGTGGGTTCCTGGCTTGAAAGCGGGGATGCATGCTGCCGGGCTGATGTTGGATCCGAGTATTCCAATCGTGGCCCCATTCTATGGTGACGTGCTCGATTCGATGTCGGAGCAAGCGATCCGATTTCGCCCGGAAGTTGTAACTCGGGGTACCCCGCCGTCCGGCGATGTTGATGAAGTCACCGCTGCGATGATCGAGCAGATGGCCATCCGAGCTGGGTTGGATATCGATCAAGTGCTCGATGGAGAGAACGTATCCGTCGTCGAGCGCGGGCCAGAGCGTTGGGGTTGGGTCCAGGCGCTCGCTCGGCGTCTCGAGGCAAAGTACCCGTGGCTGGCACGTACGGTGATTGGTAAAGTGACCTCCGATGTAAAAAGCTATATTGACTTTCCACATATTCAGGACGCCGTCCATGATATTGTCGTCCCTGCCCTAAGGGACGGTCCCACCGTGATCGTCTCCCACTCATTGGGAACGGTCATTGCTTACTGGTCACTTGTGGAACACGTGCCAAACGCCGATGTGCCACTTTTGATCACGGCGGGTTCACCTTTGGGCCTGAACACGATCAAAAAGCGCTTGCCTCAACCACTCAGGATGCCCCACGGAGTTCAGCGTTGGCTCAATGTGACGGACCAAGAAGATATCGTGGCCTTGCACGCTCGGCTTGATCAAGACACGTTTATTCCTGGCATAGAAAACGTTGATGACGTCGAGAATGGGGACGATCCCCATGCCATCGAGCGCTATCTAAGCGATCCGAGAGTCGCCCGTGCAATCCACGCTGCGCTATGATAGCACGTTGATGCCGGTGGTTCATGCATCGCCGACGCTTCGTGGGATCTCGGCGAAGCACTAATCATCGTCGTCGAAAGCGAGGAACTCCGTACCGTTCGGGGTTAGCGTATACGGGTTCAGCGAATAGTTGTTGGAGCTAAAGGTTTGCGGGCGTTTTTGGGTGTGTTAGAACGCCGAGTGGCTCTTCCCCGACAAAACCCTGGGGAAGAATGGGAGCAGCCGAACCGTTAAAGGGCTTCTCGCCGAAGGATCGGAACCAGAGCCTATCGATCACTGGCAGCGATGGAGTCTCTTGAGTGTTTCCTTTGCGTCCTTAGCGTCTTTGCGGTGAGACCCACCGGCTCTGAAAAGAACGCGGGGGCTGTCCCCGGGTTGTTTAGTCGCCAGAGTCGTCCCCCGAACCTTCGCTTTTCGAGTTGCGCTAGTTTACGGGCTTTGACATGCCTTTCGCTGCTGAGATTCCGAAAAAGAAAAGAGTCTAGATATTTTGACGATTAATCGGGTTTTGCCGGTTCCCAGGCATCGTCCGTGCCTCGCGGGGGTAAAACTACGTGCCTAATCAAGGATGATTGGATTTTCCGCCAGGAGGGCACCGTTCTGTGTAAGTTTTCAAAAAAGGGATTGGGGATGAGACATTTTCATTTGTTTCATGGGCTTTGGACTCGCTTTTGTGTTTTGCGTGTTGCTACCGGTGCGTTGGCAGCGGTGGCCAGCATGGCCGCCCCGAGCTTGGCGGCGGTGGTATCGTTCGGTTCTGGTGCTAATGCTTTCGACATGCATTTCGTGACGATCGGCAATCCAGACAATGCAGCTGATACCACCGGTGAACCGAATTCTGCGGGTAGCGTGGGTTACATCTACAGCATTGGCAAGTTCGAGGTCAGCGAGGACATGATCAATAAGTTCAACGCTTCGCAATCCTTGCAAATTACCAAAGATACGCGTGGTACAAACAAGCCCGCGACAAATGTTAGTTGGAATGAAGCGGCCCGGTTCGTCAATTGGCTCAATACGAGCACTGGGAACCAACCGGCCTATAAATTCACCACCAGCGGCGTCAACGACGATATCGCGTTGTGGGATGCGACCGCTGATCCCCTTGATTACGACTCAGCGAATAGACTTCGCAGTAAGCGAGCGAAATACGTCTTGCCGAGCTTGAACGAGTGGTACAAGGCAGCTTATTACGATTCCAGCAGCAGTACCTACTACGACTTCGCAAATGGAAGCAATACACGACCAATAGCTGTAACAAGCGGCACAGTTTCTAATACGGCGGTATATGCGCAATCTGGCGAAGCTTCTCCAACTGTTCCAGCGGATATCACGGAGGCCGGTGGCCTAAGTCCTTATGGTGTGATGGGCCTTGGTGGCAACGTCTGGGAATGGGAAGAGAGTTTGTTTGACCCGACCAATAGTGCTGGTTCCTCTGGTCGCTGGCTACGCGGCGGCGGCTGGGGCGACAGCTCCTACTCCCTGTCGTCGTTGTCTCGCTTTCCCAACGGTGCTAGCGACGGCATCAACAACTTCGGTTTTCGTGTCGCTAGTCTGTCTTCATCCGCCCCACCTGCAGTGCCTGAGCCGAGCATGATGGTGATAGGGACGCTGTTTGGTTTAGGTGGGTTCATGGCTAAGAGGGGTCGGAAGAAGTAACCCTTTTTCCTTTGGCTCTTTTACTGTAGCCATCCACTGCCAAGCGGTGGACAAGCGGCGCGAGTAACGTTTCCACCGTCTGGCGACAGGTGGCTACTCCCACCGTCTGGCGACAGGTGGCTACCCGCCAGGGGAGTTCGCCGAAGGCGTCATTTCGTTTAACCCGCAGCCAACGGCGAGGAACTTCCATAAGCCCGCCAGGATGCTGCGTATGGGGTCGAAAGGGAGGCGAGCCTATCGATCACTGGCAGCGATTTGCTCCCTTGGCTGTTTCCTTTGCGACCTTTGTGCCTTTGCGGTGAGACCCACCGGCCCGCCCCCTCCCCCCCAGCCAAAGCCCTAGAGGCTAGGGGGGGGGCCAAGCGGTTTTAGGGGAGTTCGCTTGCCATCCAAACGAAAAAACGGCCGGTGAAGGATCACCGGCCGTTTTAGAGGTTTTTAAATTATCGCGTCCGAGTCGGACTAGCAACCGCAGCTAGGAGCTGCATCGCATCCGCCAGCGGCACAGCCACCAGCAGCACCGTTGCCAGCACCGCAGCCGTTGCCAAACAGGTGGCAACCACCATGGCATCGCAAGCCTCGGAGCCAGTTGATCAGTCGGCCGTTGAACAGACCACGACCACCCATGTTGCCGTTGCCAGCGTTACCGGCTCCAGCACCTGCATTTGCACATGGATCGCAGCTTACGGTCACTGGAACTTCTTCACAGACAACCTTGGCTACACATCGGGTGTAGGTGTAAGGAACGCAGCTCTTGACACACTTGGCCACTTTGATGGTATCGCAGTAAGTAACCGGCTTGCAAACCGTGTACGGAACGGTCTTGGTGCGGCACTCTTTGACGATCTTGCAGGTGGTGTAGGTGTAAGGAACGCTCTTCTGTTCGCAAACCCAGTTGCATACGGTGTAGCAAACGTCTTTGACGCGTTGCTCGCAAACCGTGCGGCAAGTGGTGTAGTTGACCGTCTTTTGGCGGCACTCAGGAACCAATCGGCAGGTGGTGTAGGTGCAAACCTTGCTTCGTGGCTCGCATACCCAATTGCAGACGGTGTAAGTAACATCCTTGGATCGGCACTCTGGGACCATCTTGCAGGTGGTGTAAGTCACCGTCTTTTGACGGCACTCAGGAACCAGCTTGCAGACGTTGTAAGTGACGGTCTTTTGACGGCACTCAGGAACACACTTGGTCACGGTGTAAGGTACAACCTTGGTCAAGCATTCCTTTTCGTAGCGCACGCAATCGATGGTCTTTTCTTCGCAGGTTGGGACCCAAACCTTCTTGCATACGGTCTTCGGTGGGCATTGAACGCATTCAACGCGGCACTCACCTGGGCAGTATACGTTTTTGCAGGTCGCAGGATCGAAGGTCCAGGTGCCTGGTTCGCGAACGGTTCGGCGAATGACAGGACCGGCGACTTCTTCTTCAACCGTTTGCCAGCTTCCACCGCGGACCGTGATGGTCTTGGTGTAGTTGACAGGTTTGGTAACCGAGTAGTTGACCGTTCGCTCGCGGGTTTCGGTAACCGGAACCATGACCGTGTAATTGATCACTTGCTCGCGTGTTTCCATGACCTTGTTCATCACGGTGTAGTTGACAACCTTTTCGTGGGTTTCACGAACTGGGTTCATCACCGTGTAGTTGATGGTCTTGGTTCGGGTCTCTTGTACAGGTCGGCGAACCGTGTAGTTGATCACCTTCTCGTGGGTTTCACGATGAGGAACCATAACGGTGTAGTTGACAACCTTGCTGTGAGTCTCGTACACAGGGCGAGAGACGTTGTACGTCACTTGCTTGGTGCGGGTCTCATAGACAGGGCGTCGGACCGTGTAGTTACGAACCCCGGTGTGGGTTTCCCGAACCGGTACATTGACCGTGTAGGAAACTTCTCGTTGGTGCGTTTCGCGCTCGTATCGAACGCGTTGGACTTGTTGGTCCTCGTAAACGATCTGATTGACCACCTTGGTTCCGGTGACTGTTTCAGGCTCGTAAACGACTTTTCTGACAGTCTTCATTACGGTATGAGTCGATGGACCACAAGGATCCACAACATTACATCCGCAATTTTCGTAGCTGATCGCGCCGCCAAACGCAGCTTGAGCAGCTCCAGCGCTCAATGCGGTCACAAGACCCATCAGTGCTGGAAGAGCAAATAGCTTCTTCATTGTTCCATTCTCCCTAAGAACGTTTTGCAGTACCACGCAGGACACTAGTATCAACCGAGGCGACGCTCTGCTATTTCGTCACTCCGTTGTGCGGTTTTAAGGTTCTTGACGACCGAGCCTCGAGGCACTCCTGTTCAATGCCAACAAATTTGCTCAGGCAGGGTCTCGTCCCTGAACGATCTCGTCTTCCCGGAAAGAAAAATCAGTTGCGGCTGATGTCTTCTCGCTTGGAGAAAAGAGCATTCTTGACGAGACCGGAGCAAACACCGCATGGGGTTGTCTCTGGCACTCGGCGCGTCTGGGAACCTAATCCCAACAGGCGATTTAGATCGACTGGTCAAGAAGGATGGGCCACAAAAACTAGGCAGGTCAGGTAATTTGAGACGTTTCGGTAGATTAGTTGCAAAGGCTTTGCCGTGCGTGACGGTTGTAACGTCTAGCCGATTGCCAAAAACGCAAGCTCTAGCGGGCCGACGACCAACGCGCCGCCTGCAAAAAGAAAGGGTGAAACATCCAAAACGGGGCTCTAAATCGCCCCTTGGACGCCTTTAGACCTCAGATGGTCCAATCCAAAGACAATCTCCGGCTCACCGACGCTTTGCTCGATGGTCCGAACCCGCCCGAGCATCGTAAAGGCGTACACGTCGGTCACCTCGACGGGCAATATTTCGCCGATTTGACGCATATGGCCATCCCACACGACGATCCGATCGCAGGGGGTCCGGCCGGTCATCTGACGCAAATCCCCCGACTGGCCCTTGCGCACCGACCATTTGCTCGGTCCCTCGACGAGGATCGGTACCTCCTTGCCCAAAAACGTCAGATTGTCCTCGAGCGAGATCTGATTCTGCACGGCAAGCAGATCCAAATTCCGCCGATGCTTGACCTCCTCCGTGATGTCGTCGGTCAGCAACTCGGCCCCCTTGGTCCCCGGTCTTACGCTGTACTGATAAATGAAACTGTTCTTGAAGCGACAACGCTTGACCATCTCGACGGTCTCTTGAAAGTCCTCTTCGGTCTCCCCGCAAAAACCGACGATGAAGTCGCTCGAGACGGCCGCCCCCGGCAAGACGTCTCGGATGCGATCCATCATCGTGTAGTAATCGCTCGTTGTGTAACCCCGCTTCATCCGCTTGAGAACCACATCGCTGCCGCTCTGGGCCGGCACGTGCAAATAAGGCATGCACTTGGGCAAGTCCCTGACCGTCTCGAGCAACTCCCGCGTCATGTCCTTGGGATAACTGGTCACAAATTTGATCCGTTCGATCCCTTCGATAGGATGGAGCATCTGCAACAAATCTGCCAGCCGCGTCGTTCGCTGTCCATCGACCCAACGGTAGGAATTTACCGTCTGGCCGAGCAACGTAATCTCCTTGGCCCCCTGCTCTGCCAAGATTTTCGCTTCCCGCACAATCTCCTCGGGTGACCTGCCCTGCTCGGGACCACGGGTCATCGGAACGATGCAGTAGGTACAGAACTTGTCACATCCGATCTGAATACGCAAATAAGCTTGAAACGGAGTCGGCCGCATCTGAGGATCACGCAGGGGATCAAACGTCTCGTGCGAACGCTTGATCTCCTCGGCACTCCCCTCCCGACGCGATAAACTCACGGCCAACTGATGCCGCTCCCCGAGCCTTGCTCCCTCGATCAACTCGGGGATCCGATGCAATTGCCCAGGACCGACCACCAAATCCACAAATGGGACCCGATCGAAAACCTTCTGCTGATCCTTTTGCGCCATGCAGCCCATGACCCCAATGACCATATCGGGATTTGCTAGCTTTAGCTGCTTGAGCCGAAAGACGTTGTTGTAAGCTTTCTCCTCTGCGTGCTCGCGAACCGAACAGGTATTGAACAAGACCGCATCGGCCTGTGCCGGATCTTGGGTCAGTACGTATCCGTCCTTGCGCAGCGCGGCGACGACCATCTCGCTATCGAGGACGTTCATCTGGCAACCGACGGTCTCGATGTAGAGTCGCTTGGGTTCTGGGCTTATCGGCTGGCTCATCGAGACTCTCTATTTGCCTTCGTTGGCTGTGACGGTAACGTTGTCGACGTAGAATTCCGCGTCGGTCGAGTTGCCGAACAGTCCGGGGCTACCTTGTAAGTTCGGAGTCAGATCCTCACCTTGGATGGTCCAAGCCTCCGGTTCGGCTTCCCCTTTTTTCCATACCTTGCCCTTCAAGATCGCTTTGCCTTCGGCCGTCTCGGCACGGAGCTTGATGACGTACCAAGTCTTGGGTTGCCATTCGTAGGGGATGGTCACGGCGAAGCGTTGTTCGAGGAGTGAAACCCAGGATCGCAGTTGCAAGCGTTGGGAACCCTCAAGGGCCAACGTGTATCGTTGAGCCACCACCCCCATGTCGGGCAACTTGGTCGTCGGTACTTTGTTCTTCGTGTCCATGGCATAGAACTCGCCTTGGACGGTGTAGTCGTGGAATTTGGGCAACCCCAGGAACCCTTGGCTGCGTGTCCCTTTAGGAATCGTGCTGATCTTGACTAGACCATTGCCGGCTCCGTCGGGCAGTTCGGCGGGTTGATGCCGATAGGCCATACCGATCCAATGCATGGGGACTTTCTTGTCTTCGAAGTCAAACACCCAAGGCAACGGAGGGATCACTCGAGCCCTGGCGGTGCTTTTGAGTTCTCCGAAACTCGCTTCGAGCTTGACACCCGAACCGGTCGGGGTTTCCCCAGCAAGGTAGACTTGGTCCTCGGCCACTGAGCCTGTTCCATCGACGGCGATGGTCGCTTCTGGGACCAATCGGATGTACTGTCCGAGTGCATTGTAGCCTCGGACTTGGAGCTTCGCCTTGGATCCGGGTTGGACGAGCATTTCGACTGGGCACAACTGGATATGAGCGATTTGAGTGTCGGTTACGGCCGGCTCGGCAGGGGCCTCGGGCAACTTCAAATCCGCTGCGACCTGGGGTTTGGGGACTCCGATGCACAGCAAAGCCTTGTTGGTTGGCAAGTACATCCGCCCGTTGGAAATGGCGAAAGAGCCGAAGATTTCGCTCCCATCGTTGAGCCTGGTTTGTCCGACGACTTTGATTTCGGTTTCGGTGGGTTCGAGGCACCAAATGCGACCGGTATTCTCGGCGATGTAGAGCTTACCCTCGCTGACGACCGGCGAGCCGAACATGATGCGTCCGAGTTTCTTTTCCACCTCGATCGCGCCGGTCTTTGCATTGACTCCAAAAAGGGCCGCACCGTCTTCGATGAAGTAGATCCTCTCGCCGACACGCACCGGAGACGACCTGCTGACAGTCTTCTTGGGGACCTTCCACAAAAGTTTCTCCTCAGGGATATCCCCGGAGGTGTTTCCATCGATGGCAAAGACGGCCCCGAGCACGGTCCGGTCCGACTCGTTCTGTTCTCCGTGCCCCATGTAGACGATGCCGTTTTCGACAAGGGGTGCGACGTTCATTCCGCGGGGCGAAGCTTGGTACTTCCAGATCACCTTGCCGGTCCTGGGTTGCAGCGCGTAGATGGCTCCGTCGGCTGCTCCTAGAACCATCGCCGCTTGACCGTTGAGAACTGTAAAAATCGGGGTGCTGTAGGTTGTGTCCTCAGGGCGAGGACGGGTCGACATGGTCCAGATGGCCGCTCCGGTGTTCTTGTCCAAGGCGAGGAAACGATGGGTCGGGACGGCCGTTTGGTCCCAGCCGGTATTGACGCCACTGATGATGACCATGTCTTCATAGACCACCGGAAAATTCGTTCGCCCCCCATAGGTCGAGAGCATCCCGTACTCTTCGAGCATCGAATGCTCCCAGATCAACTTGCCGGTTTTGCCGTCGAGGCACTGAAATGTGCAACCCAACCCTAGGACATACACGCGATCGGTCTCGGGGTCTGCGATGACACTGGCCCATCCGACACGCTCCGAAGGAGCATCTGAGAGGTAGATATTGTGGATGCTCTCCCATATCTTCTCGCCTGTCTCGGCGTTGATGCAAACGGTCTTCTCGGCTTCTTTGTTCGTTTCGGCCTCGTGCCGGCAGACGACATACACCCGCCCATTCATGACCACAGGAGTCGAACGTGTCGCAAACTCCTCTTTGCGCCAAAGCAGATTCTCCCCCTCGATCGAGAAGCTTGTCGGTAGTCCCGTCTCGAGCGATTGACCGTTTTGCTGGGGACCTCGCCAGTGGTACCAATCGGTCGCCTTGAGCTTCGAGGCCCCCTCTTGGGCGACGGCCAAGCCGTCTGCTGCTAGAGTCATGGCTACGGCTGAGGCCAAGCTTGCGCCTGCCAGGAATCGAATGGATTTGTTCATTTAGAAATCTGTGGCTGGTGGATAGAGGCTGGGATCTAGGGCTGGGAACGAGGACAGGGATCGGGGGCCAGACAACTGGCGTTTGCCCCTTGCGCCATTGTAGCAAAGCCCCCGAACTTCAGTAGTCTCAAGCAGAAAGGATAAATTTTCCAAAATATTTTGCGTGATACGTGGAACTGGTATTCCCTTCGATCTACCGAGGTCTGTAAGGTCCAGAGCTTTGCGCCTCGGGGATCTGTCCTGGATCGCACCAGGAGCCCTAGGCGATCGAAGGACAGGATCTGAGTTGCCCTGAATCTATGCCCTGAATCTATGCCTAGAATCTTCTGCGTTGCAAACCAAAAAGGGGGAGTCGGCAAGACGACCACGGCCGTCAACCTGGCATGGGGACTGGCCCTGGCAAACCAAAAAACGCTGCTGATCGATCTGGACCCCCAGTGCAACGCAACGACCGGCCTGGGACTCCAGCCCGTCGATCGACACCCGCTGCTTGGCGAAATGCCCTTGCGGGACTCGATCCTGTCCTCCGCTCTTGAAACCCTGCATATTCTCCCCGGCTGCCGAAGTTTCCAGGATGTCGATCTTCTTGAAAAAGGAACCCAAAGCAGACGCCAGTGGCTCCAAGAACACCTCGATGCCGAAACCGGCGTTTTCGATGCGGTCATCATCGATTCGCCCCCGTCGCTCGGGGAACTGACCCAAGCGGCTCTGGCCTCGAGCACCGAGGTGATCATGCCGATCCAATGCGAATACTACGCGATGGAAGGACTGACCCAAATGATCCATGTCATTCGGGATATCATGAAGAATCAACCCGGCCGACTGACCTTCGGGGGGATCCTCCTGACGATGTTCGACCCAAATTTTCAGTTGACCCATGAGGTAGATCGCGAAGTTCGGGATTTCTTTGGCGACATCGTTTTTGATACAAGGATCCCCAGGGACATCGTTTTCAGCGAATCCCCAAGCCACGGACAGAGCGTTTTGAGCTACGCTCCGAGATCCCGCGGCGCTAGGGCTTACATCGAACTTTGCATGGAGGTACTCGATCGTGACTAAAGACAGACGACTCGGACGCGGATTGGCCGCCCTCCTGGGCACCCCACTCGACGATGTCAGCGCACCGCAGAGCGATGCTGCCGATTCCCAATCACCGAACCTCCATCAAACAAACCTCCATTCCACGGGGCACACTCCGAGCGTTCAGTCCGTCCCGCTGGCCAATGGGCCCCATGAGCCCGAATCCCAAGGACTAAAGTCCCTGGAGATCGATGTTCATGCGATCGATCCTAACCCGTTCCAGCCCAGACGCCAATTCAGCGACCAAGAGCTCGATTCCCTAGCCGAGAGCATCAAGGAACACCAACAACTCCAACCCATCCTGGTTCGACGCTCCGGGGACCGCTACGAGCTCATCAGCGGCGAACGCCGCCTCCGCGCTACGGTCCGCGCGGGTCTCAAAACCATCCGCGCCGAACTCCGCGATGCCGACGATCGTCTTGTCGCCGAACTTGCGATCATCGAAAACCTCCAACGCAAGGATCTCAACGCGATTGAAAAAGCGATGTCCTTTAAACGCTACTTGACGGAACATCGCTGCACCCAAGAAGATCTCGCCAAAAGACTCAAAATCGACCGCAGCACCATCGCGAATATGATGCGATTGCTCGAACTGCCCGACGTCATCACCGACTCGATCCAACGCGAAGAAATCAGCGCCGGGCACGCAAAGGCGCTCCTGAGCCTCGGTAGCCAACGCGAACAATTGGCCTTCGTCCAACGCATCCGTCAAGAAGGCTGGAGCGTCCGCGAAACCGAAGCTCGCGTGGCACAAGCCGTCGCCGAAGCCGCCCAGGACGAAGAGTCAATCCTCAAGGCAATCCCAAGACGCAAGTCCTCCAAAACCGATCAAATCGCTTCGCTCGAACGGGACCTCAAACTCGCTCTAGGAACCCTCGTCGATATCACCCAATCGAGCCGAGGACGCGGCCGTATCTCGATCCACTTTACCAGCATCGAGGAATTCGAACGACTCCGCCGGGTCCTCTCCGATGCGACCGCCATGCCCTCCCAAAACCGCAAAGCCGCTTAAAGCGACCCACCGGCCCAATCCGCATTCGCCTACCGTCGGGGTTGTCCCGGCGGAGGCGTAACCCGCCGGCGTAAAGCCGACGGAGGCCCAAGTGAGTAGCCCCATGCGTTACTTCTCTGGCAAGCGAATTGTGCCATTCCAATCCGGGGGCGCCACCCTGCCGTTCTGCGCGATAAATACGGTCAAGAAATCCTTGACGCGGTCCTCGGCCGGAACCTGATGCAAAAGACGAAACGCTTCGTTCCAATTCCCGTCCTGGAAACTATCCAATGCCTTCTCATAGAGCGCCACGTCTAGGTCAGACAAATCGTTCCCGACAGCCGTCTCAGGGGGTAAGAGCTCGCTGACCATCAACGGAGTACTCATCCCGATCGGCAAGACCTTGGCCACCCGTCGAACCCTAGCGACGCTCGGAGAGACCTCCCTGCGGATCCGATCGGCTGTCACCTCGTCGACCAAAATGGTCGCATGCAACTGCTTGGTCATGCTCTCCAAACGGGCCGCTAGGTTGACGACCGGACCAAAGACGGTGACTTTGACCTGATCGACGGTGCCGATGCGACCTGCGACGGCTTTGCCTGTCGCGATTCCGAGCCCGGCACGGAACCCTGCCAAGGGGTGATGGGGAATCGCTGCCGACTGTTCAAACTCGGCGCGAATCGCCAAAGCGGCCGCAGCAGCTTGTTGGACCGAATCGGACTGCTCGAGGGGCCATCCCCAAAAACCCATCGCCGCGTCGCCGTGAAAATCCCCCACCACTCCATTGCGTTGAAGTATCTGATGGGTCATGACCCCGAGCGCATCGCTGACTCGCCGAAGCAGCTCAAGGAGCTTATCGGCAGATTCCTCGCTCTGGCGAGAGAATCCCCGTAAGTCGCAAAACAGCACCGATACCTTGGCCTCGCGGGGTGCGAGGATCTCTTCGGGATCTCTTGCCAACAACGCTTTTCGCACGATCGGTGCAAAGAATGGTCGAAGCGAATCCTGTCGACGCTGGAGCAATCGGGTTTGCCTCAACGTTCCGACGGTCGTTGCCGTAAGCTCCGCAAACTTGATGTCGTCTTGAAGATCGTCCGAGATCATCAACGTAGCATGGCGCGAGGCCGATGCGTCCATGCTCGAAAAATCACCCGCCACGTAGATCGCCCAACCCGGGGTCGCTTCACTGGCTATCGGGGTGCAAAAAGCCCAATCGATGTTCTCCGACTGCGTGTACTGCAAGGGCGTATTGCGATCCAAGCTCCGGCTCCAAACGTGCAGCACACTTTCACTCGATCCTACCGCCTGATGGATCAATTGCGCGCTTGGAGAGAACGGGCGAAGTGCCAATCCTCGGGAATCCCAGTGCAGAACCCGGATACCGGTCTCGCTGCCAACAGGCCATTGGCTTGTCCACGGGGTCATCTCGATCGAGGGAAGCTTCTCGGGCTCGGGTTCGGGCTCTTGGGCATGTTTCGAGACGATCGCAACAAACGTCGCTTGTGGGATCCCTTGCATGAGCAAATTCACGACCCGCACATAGAGTTCCTCATCCCCGGAACTGCTCGAAATGATTTCCGGCAATCGGCTCAGTACCTCGATCCGGCGGTCTGCATCGCGGTACTGGACGCTCCGCAATCGCCCTGGTGCATAGGTCTGTTCGGTCAGCGCGGGGGGAATCTCCGATTTGGCAACCACGCGGACACGCTGATCGACCAAACTAAAGGTCGTCTGTCCGATGACGAAGTGATCCCCCATCCCGAGCTCAAACTCGTCCTTGCGCAGACCACGATGAAAAATAGGGTTCCGGGAATGCTCAAGCCGCAGGATCATCAGGCGGCCAGAGTACCACTTCAACTCGGCATGCTGACGGGAGATTCGGTCATCCCAGGGGACCGCCCAAGGCTGAGCGGTCCTGCCCAAGACAAAAACCGACGGCTCCCCGTCGGCCGGCAACGGGCGTCGCCAGCGGTCGTTGGGCGTCGGGCCTTGGGCAATCAAATCCGGCATATCCTGCTCAGCAATCCCTTGAGAAACGTATGGTCGCGCTCGACTTTACTCCGTGCATCCAACGATCCACCGCATTGACCCAGTGCGAGGAGAAGTCTTTACGCACGTCAGAAAAGCTCGGTCGAGCATTTCGATCTAATGCCCGGTTCGTGCTTCTTCTCGTACTCGTACTCAGCATCGCGGTACTCGTACTCGTACTCGAAGCGAACCAGTATAGCAATCCGGCCTGTTGGTCCGCAAGTTACCGCAAACCGCCTCGATCAACGATCGGCAACGCCGCAGATGAAGCAGCCATCGAGTACGGGTACCGTTTCACTGAGTACGAGTACGGGTACGACGAAATCCGATGCGATGTGCGAAAGAACCCTATGGACTGTTTACGATGAGGAAACTTTACACAAGTCAAAAAACGCTGGATCGAGCATTTCGATCTAATGCTTGTAATGCTTGGTTCGTGCTTCTTCTCGTACTCGTACTCAGCATCGCGGTACTCGTACTCGTACTCGAGGCCAACCAGTATAGCAATCCGGCCTGTTGGTCCGCAAGTTACCGCAAACCGCCTCGATCAACGATCGGCAACGCCGCAGATGAAGCAGCCATCGAGTACGAGTACCGTTTCACTGAGTACGAGTACGAGTACGACGAAATCCGATGCGATGTGCGAAAGAACCCTATGGACTGTTTACGATGAGGAGACTTTACACAAGTCAAAAAACGCTGGATCGAGCATTTCGATCTAATGCTTGGTTCGTGCTTCTTCTCGTACTCGTACTCAGCATCGCGGTACTCGTACTCGTACTCGAGGCCAACCAGTATAGCAATCCGGCCTGTTGGTCCGCAAGTTACCGCAAACCGCCTCGATCAACGATCGGCAACGCCGCAGATGAAGCCGCCATCGAGTACGAGTACCGTTTCACTGAGTACGAGTACGAGTACGACGAAATCCGATGCGATGTGCGAAGACCCATTTGTTAATTTGCGGAAATGCTCCTTCAGGACCAGTACTTGCCTTGCAGCCCTAATTCAGGGATTCCAGGTAGCTGATCAAGTCGGCCAGGGCCGTTATGGGCATTCCGTCGACTAACCCCTCGGGCATGACCGAGACGGGACTTTCTTTTCGCTCCGAAATCGACTCGACCTGGATCTCAATGACCTCGCCCTGCGCATTTCTCAAGACGACTTTTTCTGGGCTCTCCTTGGTCACAAACCCCGATACGACCCGGTCGTCGTCAAGTAGAAATACGTTCTGAACAAAACCTTGGGCAATCGATTTGCTCGGCATCAAAATCGCCTCGGTAAGCTGATCTCGTTTGTATGTCTTCGCGACATTGGGCAAGTAGGGGCCTCGCAACACCTCGTTGGGTTTGACATCGTGGCATTTGGCACAGCCTAGCAATCCAAATACCTGCTCGCCCCGCTTGCTGTCCCCCTGGGCCTCAACGACCTGCTTGAGCACATCCTCTTTTTTCATGGTAGAGATCTTAGGACCGTTCCACTGGTTCCAATCGGCTAACCCCCAATGGCTTGCCAACTCCTTGCCTAGCTTCTCGATCGCGGGCCGATTGTCTAGGATCGCTCGCCTCACGAGCGGTTCGGCTTGTTTGCATTCACCCTGTCGAAAGACTTCAAAGAGGCGTGCGACGATTTCGGGAGACGACCAGACTGAATCGATCGCCGCGAGCAACTCGGGTTTCTGGGCTTGGTCTTTGCGAGAGGCCACGGCCGAAACGAGCAAGGCCTTCGGGAATCCCGATGCGGATTCCCCACGTTGGAGCAACCCATGCACGTTCTTGGCGAGATTGTCGCTCTGGCTACAACGCTTCCAAGCTTCGGATTGCAAACGGGTCGAGAAATCGCCAGCCCTGGTCATCAAAACTTCGATCGCCGGAATCGCCTGCTCCGAATTCTGCTTAAGCAAAACGCTCAGCAATGGAAGCAAATCGGACTCGGCAAGCCTCGGGTCCCCTGAGATGGTCTCAAGCAATTTCAACACAGGATCGGGTAGGTTGCCTGCTGCCTCCAGCAAACTGATTCTTTGGGCGAAAGGAAGTTCACTCCATTGCGGCGTTCGCATCCAGCCTTCGACTCGCTCGGAAATGCTCCATCGATTCAAAGCGAGCATACGCAGGATTTCCGTCTGATCGGCCGCGTCTTTCTTGGCCAAGTGCCGATCGATGGCTTCCTCGATGGGCTTGGTCATCTCCCATGCTTCTGGTTGATAGTAGGGGCCTCGAGTATCGGGCCTAGTCCCCCAGCTGGCGCCGTTCCAAATTCCTTCGCGAAAGGCGAGCCTGCTCAGGATGCGAACCGAGGTTTCATCCATCGATTGGGATTTCCCATCGCTTTGCTTGAGCGATTCGATCCGCTCGGAAATGAACTTCGGATTATGCTTCATGGCTAAGGCTTGGAGGGCATGCTCGTAGGCCAAGCTCTCCTTGGATTGTGTGTTGAAGATATGCCAGCAAGCTTGTTCGCAATCCTGTTTGGAAATCGCCCTGGTCGCCAGATGCCTAACGAGTGCATCGGCGCTCGATAAGTGCGGTACTAGGTCGTTTGTCCAGTTCCCCTTGGGCGCGTTGGTCACCCCCAGGATCGCTTCGACCCTGGTCCTTGGGTCCTCCGACTGCAAACCCCTACGGATCGCACTTAGCACCTCGGATCGGTCCCAAAGTTGTAGATCGCTCAAGGCTCGGATGGCCCAGGCCCCCACGGCGGGTTGGGAGGCCAAGCCTACGAGAGAATCGATCTGTGGAGCGAGGTTCGAGGGGTTTTGTCCTCCACGGACGGATTGGTCATGGATCAAGCCGATGGTGAAGATCGCCGCGATTCTAGTTTTCAGAGTGGTCTGGTCGTTGCTGGCGAGTTGCGTCAGGCGATCTAGGACGAGGATTTGTTGGCTCGGATGTTGGGCTGCATAGCGGAGCAGTCCTCGTTGCCCTTCGATCCGCCGTCGATGGCTAGGCGAACTCAGCAGTTCGAACCATCCTTGTGGATCGTTTGGATCGAGCCTTGGCCATGCCTCGGGCTTGTAACCTTTGGGGCGCAATTGCACGACATATCCAACGTTTTCGCCTGCGTAGTTGAAAGTCGCGCCTTTCCAGCTCGACGCATAGACATTGGAATTCGCATCGACATCCAAATCCGTGGCGCGCTCGATTCCGAGGAATTCCCGCTGATCGATCGAGACGCTGGCCCCTTTGGGTTCGACGCGGTGGCTGAAGATCATCTGGCGTCCCCAATCGGCCGTATAGACGCAATCGTTGAGCTCTTTGGGCCAACCCGGTTCGTCCAGGAACAGCGCCCCGCACCCGGAACCCCCGCCGTAGTCGGCAAGGGGAGGGACGATTTCATTCGGAAAGTTGATGTACTTGCGTGGGTACCCATGGTCATCGCCTCCGCTGAAGTGATGCATGCGGACATCCCAACCCCCACCATCGTTGGTATTGTCTCTTGCGAATCCTCGCAGGAGTGGGTCCATGGCGACTTCGAGGATGTTGCGGGTTCCGTTGCTGTAGAGTTCCATTTGAGTTCCGTCGGGGCGGACTCGCACGACTCCCCCACCGCGAAATTGCAGCGTTCGTCCATCGGTACCTGCGGCGTTCATGAACCCGAAATCGCCGATCGCCAAGTATAGCCAACCATCGATTCCCATCGTCACTCCGTTGCTGGTGTGATCGGCAGGTCGATCCTTGAAACCGAACGCGACATCCTTCAAGAGGATCTCTTGACGATCCGAAACCCCATCGTTGTTTTCATCGATAAATGCGCTCAGATGAGGTGGATGCAGGACGTAAAGTCGATCGTGATCCCATACGATGCCTCGTGGGGAATCGACGTCATCGACATAGAGGTTGGAGGCATCGGCGCGACCATCCCCGTCGAAATCCTGCAATCGAACGATCGAGCCTCGCTTGAGTTCGCGGTCGAGGGACCCATTTTTATCGCTGGATACAAACAAGGTTCCATCGGGCGCAGCGGCGACGAAGACCGGATAGTTGACCGCCGGTGGGTAGGCAAAAAGGGTCGCATCGAAACCCTCGGGCAATTTGCATTCGCCGAGCAGTTCTCGCTCCTTTTTCATTTTCGCGTCCTCGATGGAGATCTCCTTAGTCGCACCGCCGTAGACTTTGATCTCGCGTATGGAGGCCCAAGCTCCGGGCGAAGCTCCTTTGCATTCGACGCGGACAAAGCGAGCCATGGTCGGTTCGATCGGATGATCGGCAAGCTTGCCCGACCAGCCTTCCTCGGGCGATTTTCCGAGGATGTCGAATCGTTCGCCATCGAGGGATCTTTCGATCTTGTAGCGGTAGGTCGACTGGTCGCTTTCCCAGTCGATGCCCACACCATGGATCGATTGGGGTTTGCCAAGATCGAGTTGGATCCACTGAGGGAAACTCCCGCCGCTGGCGCACCATCGGGTGGCTCGATTCGAGTCGACGGCGAATCCGACAAGGTTGTTTTGATCTTTCTGCTCCGAGGAAGCGGTGACCTTGGAACCGAGTGCAAGATTTTCGCGTTCGAAGCGTTTTGGAGCGGGCTTGAGATACTCTGGCGCGAGTTTACCGCTTGCCCATAGCGTGCCGCGTGCGAGCATGCCGATAAACTCCGGGGAATCGACCGTTTCGTTGTGGTGCCCGAGCGTGGTGCCGAAGACACGCGTGCCTCGATAGTCGTTGGTCCAGACGCAGACTTGGTCTTGCCCATTCTCGCGGTCTTTGGCCGTGGCCAGCGGGCTACTCGTCGGCCAGAGTCGATCGATACGATAAAGCTCTCCGGCGGGGTTTGCCCAAGCGGCACCGAACCCTTCCATGATCGGATGCGAAGCTTGGACGTTTCGGACTTCGTGAGGGTAATGCGGGCCGTGCCCCCGGCTCGTCACGCCGCAGAACTCGAACCAATCGTCGTTACCGACACGGTAGCAGTGCATGGCGCAGTGGATGACCACCCCAGGCTTCCCCTTGCGATGCGGTTCGAGGATCCTTGCAAGCCACTGCGGGTCCTTGTCATCGGAAAAGCACTCATCATGGAGGATCACATCGAATCGATCGGCCCACTTTGGATCGCGGTAGAGTTCGATCTCGGCTTTGGTCCCCGAACCACCTTGGTGAACGACCGTCACATCGATGTGCGCGGTGGCTTCAAGGCCTTGTTTGATGATCTGTTTTTGGCTGTCGTAGTCATGGCAACAGCCTCCGACGATCAGCAGCGCTCGGACCGGCTCGGGGCTTTGCGCATGGCCGAAAGGACCTAGCAGACCATGGAATACGAGCAAGAGAGATGGCAATAAGGATGGGAGGGATCTAGCGAATAATCTCATAAGTGGTACACGGTCAAAGGGTGACCAAGCTCGAAGAGAGCGAGTCGATTTGAAGGAAGGGTAAATGGGGGGCTCTGCGCGGGAGCCTAAGTCGGTCTGCCTGGGTTGGTCGGTCTGGTCGAGCCGGTCGGTCTGGCAGGTTGCGGGTACATGCAGCAATCGGCCGGACAGATGTCGTGACTAGGTCCATAATTTCCGACTGCGATGCGTGGGGTTCCAGCGACGAGCCGCTCCTCGATCAGGTCGACGGCCATGGAGACGAATGCCGGGTGGATCCCGACCGATGGGGCGCGAAAGAATGCGATACCGAGCTCTTTGGATTTCGCGGCAGCTTCCTCGTCCAGGTCGTAGAGGACTTCCATGTGGTCGGAGACAAATCCGATGGGTTGGACGATCACATGGGTGATCTGGGATTCGTTATGGAGGGCTTCGATGCGATCGCAGACATCCGGCTCGAGCCATGGTTGCTGAGGTGGTCCGGATCGGCTTTGGTAGACGATTTCCCAGTTTGAGTGCCCGACCGATTCGCAGACGAGCCTTGCCGCTTCGCGCAATTGCAATTCGTAGCGAGAGTGGTCCGCCATCGATTTGGGGATGCTGTGGGCCGAGAAAAGCACCGGTGTCGCGGCGCGATGTTCGGGGGCGATCTTATCGAGCGCGGCTTTCAAGCAGTCGGATTGAGCTTCGATGAACTTCGGATGATTGAAACCCATCCGAGCTTTTTCGACCAAAGGAGCTTCTTGGCCGACAAGGTTGATCGCGGCGGCGATGTTTTCTCGGTATTGGCGGCAACCGCTGTAGCAACTGAACATCGAAGTGAAGAAAGCGATGGCGCGTTTACGTCCGTCGTTTGTCATTTGAGTCAGAGTGTCGGTGAGCATGGGATGCCAATTTCGGTTTCCCCAGTAGATGGGCAATCGGATCCCCCGTCGGTCCAATTCGGCTCGGACGGCCCCGATCAGTGCACGGCATTGCTCGTTGATGGGGCTGATTCCGCCAAAATGGTTGTAGTGTTCGGCGACTTCAAGCATTCGTTCGCGCGGCACATTTTTCCCCCGCAGGACGTTTTCGAGGAAGGGCATCACGTCCTCGGGGCCTTCGGGGCCCCCGAAGGAGACCATCAAAATTGCATCGATGGGAACCACATCCAGGGGCGGAAGTGGGCCCAAGGGTGCCGAGGGGGTCATGGGCGCGACGGATGTCGGCTGAGGTTGTCCGGTGGACATAGGTCAAGTCGTTGGGGTAAGTGGGTAAGATCGGTAGGGGCAGACGGACCGTGGGGATCATTATTTACGAAACGCAGGATTCGACGAGCCCCTATCGCGGTTAGAATTGCAAGTAAACACCTTGGTTTGGGGCTCCGCTAGCGGCCGATTCCCTTCAATTCTACAATCGCCCCATGAGTATGGATCCGCAAAAAACCGGTCTGGCCAAATCCGAAGCTGTCGAGCATAGCAAACGATGGCTTTTGGACTTCTTCCCTAATCTCAAGGATGCAGGGGTCCGTTGGTCGGAAGACGATGCGGGATCTCTGGCTGCCAGTGTTGCTTACTATTTGGCTTTGTCGCTGTTCCCAATGATTTTGCTCTTGATCTCGGGGTTAGGGATCTTTCTTCGGTATACACAATTCGGGATCGATATTCAGCAGGAGATCCTCGATACTGTCGAGACCCAAACGACCCCTGAGTTGCGGTTTCAGGTCGACCAAGTGCTCGATCATCTGGCGACCCAGTCCTTGGTGGGTGGACCGACCGGATTGCTTACGGCGATTTTGGCGGCCATCGGGGTGTTTGCTCAGATCGATCGAGGCTTTGACCGGATTTTTCGCATACCGCCTCAGAAGGACGCCTCGTTGTTAGGAACGGTATTCCGCGTGATTCGCAGTCGGTTTGCAGCATTCTTGATGCTATTGTCTTTGGGTGGTTTGTTGGTGATTTTGTTTTTTGTGGGGATGGGGATCACCCAAGTGCGCTCGTTGACCACTCAGACCCTTCCGAGCGTCGGTCATCTGTTCAATTTGATGGATTTGCTGACGACTATTTTTATCAATGCCATGCTCTTTATGTTGATCTATCGGATTTTGCCCAAGCGGCCGGTGATATGGCTCGATGCGTTTCGAGGGGGGCTTCTCGCAGCGGTGATTTGGGAAGTGGGCCGGGGGCTATTGGGTGCATTCTTAATCGGCATGCGTTACACGACGGCTTATGGGGCTATCGGATCGTTCATCGCGTTGCTGCTTTGGTGTTACTACGGCATTTCGATTTTGTTTTATGGTGCCGAGTACGTCCAAGTCTTGGAGATTCGGCGAGCATCGAAGGCCGCCGAGAACAGGCTCGGCTCGGATGGGTTGGACCGGGCCGTGGTGCTCTCGGCCCCTTTGGAGTCGATGCGTAAGGAGCCGAGAAGAAACAAAGAGTTTGGCAAGAAGAGCAGGCCTCGCCGATCGTAAATCCTCCCGTCGGGCTTGTCCCGGCGGAGGCAGAACTAAACGGCTACCAAGGCAAAAGCCTCCCGTCGGGCTTGTCCCTGCGGAGGCAGAACTAAGCGGCTACCAAGGCAAAAGCCTCCCGTCGGGCTTGTCCCGGCGGAGGCAGAAGTAAGCGGCTACCAAGGCAAAAGCCTCCCGTCTGGCTTGTCCCGGCGGAGGCAGAAGTTTGCGGCTACCAAGGCAAAAGCCTCCCGTCGGGCTTGTCCCGGCGGAGGCAGAAGTAAGCGGCTACCAAGGCCGGACCTCACTCCCCCCCCCTATCATTCTTCCGCCCAGCGGGCGGAAGAATGATAGAGGGGAAGCACTTGCATGTAGCTCAAGAGTCTTGGCCCCGCCGGCATGAAGCCGACGGAGGCTAATGAGGATGGGGACGCACGGCCTCGGAGGGCCATGCTACGGAGGTGATTAGCCGCTAAGCCTTTCGGTATGAAGCCGAATGGAGGCCAAGAAGTCGCTTCCTTTCAATCGTAGAAAGCGAAGGTTTCGCAAGAAATTGAAGTTCGCTAGGTCGAAGCTTTGCTCGAACGTCCTCGTTTGCGCAAACGCCATGCAAATAAGCCTCCGGCACTGCAAGCCATCAGGATACTACCCGGCTCAGGTACCGCAGTATGCGATCTTG
>Ga0315904_10002541_pt1 | contig 28081 bp, 14 predicted proteins | sample LakEriMetagenome_6_FD_203529 | JGI IMG/M metagenome (GOLD analysis project Ga0315904, IMG submission 203529) | Freshwater fungal communities from buoy surface, Lake Erie, Ohio, United States - Buoy 12 MA120 | ecosystem: Environmental > Aquatic > Freshwater > Lake | place: USA: Lake Erie, Ohio...
CGGGCGGGAAATGGCTTGCCATCGGCCGAATCCGGGCTAAACAGCCGCCGTGCCCGGTTCGCCGGTGCCTCGTGGGGCCGACTGTTTGGCTCCGCCCTTTTCCGGTCTTCCATCGATGAGAGATTGTTTGAGGATTCACTGAAGCAACACGCTCATCGACACCGCCGACGCCCGAAAACCGGGCCGGTCGGCCCCATTGAAGACATGACCCCGACACCATTCGAGGCGCTGCCGCTGGCCGCGCCCCTCCTCAACGTTCTCCGCGAACTCGACTATCACACGCCCTCGCCGATCCAGGCGCAGGCGATCCCGCTGCTCCTTGAGGGCCGCGATCTGTTAGGCTGCGCGCAGACCGGCACCGGCAAGACCGCCGGATTCGCCCTGCCCATCCTCGACGCGCTTCACCGCCAGCCGATGCAGGTCCGCCCGCGCTGCTGCCGCACGCTGGTGCTGGCACCCACCCGCGAGCTGGCCGCGCAGGTTGGCAAGAGTTTCGCCACCTACGGCCGCGACGTCCGCTTCAGCCACACGCTGATCTACGGCGGGGTGGGGCAGGTGCCCCAGGTCAACGCGATGCGCCGCGGCGTGGATGTGCTGGTGGCCACTCCCGGACGGCTGTTGGACCTGATCGACCAACGCCATGTGGATCTCTCACAAGTCGGGTTCTTCGTGCTCGACGAGGTGGACCGCATGCTGGACATGGGATTCCTGCGCGATGTGAAACGCATTGTTTCGCTGCTGCCGGCCAAGCGGCAGTCGCTGTTCTTCTCCGCCACGCTCGCGCCAAACATTGTAGAACTCGCGCACACGATCCTGCGCGATCCGGCGCATGTGAGCATCGAGCCGCAGACGACCACCGCCGAGAAGATCGAGCAGCGCATCTGTTTCCTCAGCCGCGAGTCCAAGCGACCGTTGTTAGAGCAACTGCTGCGAGCCCGCGCCGAGGCGGCGGGGCAGAATCTCACCATCGTTTTCAGCCGCACGAAACACGGAGCCAACAAGCTGGCAAAGAGCCTGAATGCCTCCGGGTTCTCGGCGGACGCCATCCATGGCAACAAGTCGCAGGCCCAGCGCGAAAAGGCGCTCGAACGTTTCCGCAAGGGGCTCACCCCCGTGCTTGTCGCCACCGATGTGGCCGCCCGTGGCGTGGATGTGAAGGATGTGGGACTGGTGGTGAATTACGACCTGCCGAACGAACCGGAAGCCTACGTCCACCGCATCGGCCGCACCGGCCGCGCGGGTGCCGATGGCATGGCGGTTTCGTTCTGCTCCGAGGACGAACTCGAATTCCTCCGTGAAATCGAAAAGACCATCCGCATGCCGATCCCGCGCTGGGACGATCATGCGTGGCACGTGCAATCGCTCGCCGATTCGCATGGCCGTGGTCCTTCGCGCGCGGCCGCCGGACCTTCGAGAAACGGCAATGGAGGTGGCAACCGCCGCCGCCGCTCGGGACGGGGAAGGCGTTAGATGCTGCCGTAAGGCCGCTCGTGAGAGCGGCCGAATGGTCCGCGTTCTCACGAACGCGCCTACAATGCCGACCTCAGATCATTCGCCGCGCTTTTCGCTGCGGACGGCGGGTCGGGGACGAAGGTGAAGTCGTCGTCCATGCCGGCGGAGGTCAGGGTTTCCGCCTCGCCGGGTGCGAGGGTGAGGGGAGGGGCCTCCTGGTGGCGGGCGGAGATTTCGCTGGCCCGGGCGAGTGCGGCGATGGCGGATGCCGGAGCGGATGGTGCCTGCATGGCGCGTGGAACGCTGTCGATGGGCTCCGGCGCGGGGAGTGAGGCGGCCTCGGGTGCGGCCTTGAGGTCCTCGAACTTGCGCGCGGTGGTGAGCACGCGGGTTTCGAAGGAACCGACCGCCGAGTTGTAGTTTTCCACGGCGTTGCCGAGCGAGCGGCCGAGCTTGGCGAAGTGTTCGGCGAGCTTGCCGAGGCGCTCGTGAAGCGTGCGGCCTAACAGCGAGATCTCGCGCGCGTTTTCCGCGATGGCTTCCTGCCTCCAACCGTAAGCGACCGCACGAAGCAGCGCGATGAGTGTGGTGGGTGTGGCGAGGATGACGCCCTGGTCCACGCCGCGTTCGATCAGTCCTGGATCGACCTGGAGGGCGGCGGAGAAAAACGATTCGCTCGGCAGGAACAGGACGGTGAACTCCGGCGCCTGGGCAAACTGCGCGGTGTAGTTCTTCGACGAGAGTTGTTGGATGTGGGTGCGCACCTGGCGGGCGTGGCGTTGCAAGCCGTCGTCGCGTTGCTGGTCGTCGGTGGCCTCGAGCGCGTCGAGGTAGCCGTCCATCGGGGTTTTCGAATCGACGACGATCGTTTTCCCGCCGGGCAGTCTAACCACGAGGTCGGGCCGGAGTTTCCTGCCTTCGTCGTTGGTGGTGGAGTGCTGGGTTTCGAAGTCGCAGTGCTCCTGCATGCCGGCGAGTTCGACCACGCGGCGGAGTTGCATCTCGCCCCACTGGCCGCGGCCGGTGGGTTGGCGCAGCGCCTTGACCAGCGAGGCGGTCTCGCGCTGCAAACCGAGCTGGCCCTCGCCGAGGGCGCGGACCTGCTCCTTGAGTTCGGCATAGGCACCCTCGCGGGCCTTTTCGATTTCGCCGATGCGGAGTTCGAACTTGCCCAGCGACTCGGCCACCGGTTTGACGAGGTTTTCGATGGCGGTCTTGCGTTTCTCGATCTCGCCCTTGGCCTCCTCGGTCTGGGTGGAGAGCGAGGACTTGGCGAGATGGAGGAATTGCTCTGAGGAAACCCGGAGCGCGTCGGCGGAAAGGGCCTTGAAGGTGTCCGAGAGTTTGGCCTCGGCGCGGTCGAGCAACGCTTGTTTCTCGGCAGCGGCCTTGAGTTCGGTTTCGAGGCGGGAGCGGAGTTCGGTGAACTGGTTGCGGAAGGTCTGGGCCTCCTGCTCGCTGCGCTGGGCCTCGGCGCTGGTCTGGGCGAGGCGTGCCTCGATTTCCGCCGAGCGGCGTTCCTCGGCCTTCAGGCGCTCGTTTCCGGCGGCGATGCGGCTGGAGGCGGCCAGGTGCGTGAGCAGCCAGCCGACGAACAGGGCGACGACGGCGGTGATCATTTCCGGGAGGTAGGGCGCGAGTTCGGCCGGGATCAATGCGAGTTCTGGCGGGATCATGCGGGATTTCTCTTGCGGGTGTCGGCTGGCTCGGTTTCGTAAGTGCTGCCGGGCTTGAACCCGTAACGGATCACCCGGCGATAAGCAAACCAAACTCCCTCAAGACCATGGCCCATACCCTTCCCGAACTCGGATACGCCTACGACGCCCTCGAACCTCACATCGATGCCCGCACGATGGAGATCCACCACTCCAAGCACCATCAGGCATACATCACCAATCTCAACAACGCGCTGGCCGGGAAGGCCGAACTTGAGGCCAAGTCGCTCTGCGACCTGATCGGCGATCTCGCCTCGGTGCCCGAGGACATCCGCATGGCCGTTCGCAACAACGGTGGCGGCCACGCCAACCACGCGTTTTTCTGGAAGGTCATCGCTCCGGGTGGTGCCAAGGCTCCCTCCGGCGATCTGGCCGCCGCCATCGACAAGGCCTTCGGCTCGTTCGACGCCTTCAAGGAAGCCTTTGCCAAGGCCGGTGCCACGCGCTTCGGTTCCGGTTGGGCGTGGCTGGTGAAGAAAGCCGATGGCTCGCTCGCCGTGTGTTCCACCGCCAACCAGGACTGCCCGTGCATGGGTGCCGCCGTCGCCGGCTGCGAGGGCAAGGCGATCCTCGGGCTGGATGTCTGGGAGCACGCCTACTATCTCAACTATCAGAACCGCCGCCCGGACTACATCGCCGCATTCTGGAACGTGGTGAACTGGGACGTCGTCGCGGAGAACTTCGCGAAGTGATTTGCCATGGTCTGACCGGTCTGACGCGTCGGACCGGTCAGACTGTTAGAGCCTGTTCTCATCTTGTGACAGGTAGGGACCGACCTCCGGGCGGTCCTTGAGAATGGAAAGTGAATTTTGTGCCCATGGAGGTTCTCCAGACCATCCATGGTCCTTTTCATTCTCCGACCATTCACCGGACCGTTGCGGAGAACGGTCCCTCCCAGACTGTTAGATGCGCAGCAGCCGGTGGAGCTTCCTCAGTGAAAACGCCCCCGCGCTGCCGCCTAACAGGTCGGCCAGCCAGTCCCACACGTCCCCACCGCTGCGGCCGGGGGTGTGGAGTTGGTGCCATTCGTCGAGGAATCCCACGGCGGCCATGGCGACGATGGCGGTTGTTAGAACGGCCTTCCACCGTGGCGCGGCCGGGTTTTTCAGGAACATCCAACCGGCGCAGAGAAAACCTCCGCCGAAGAAGTAGCCGAAGTGCAGCACCTTGTCGAAGTGGTCCAGGTCGATGGTCGGCCCCATCGCCGGACGTGACGAAAGGAAAAACAGAACCGCTGCCCAGACGATCAGGGCGGCCAGCCAAAGAGGGCTGCGGCGGGCGAGGCGGAGCATGCGCTCAGAGCTTTCGCATTTCGTCCTCAAGGCGCTCGGCGAGCCATTGTTTCATCATCGACTGGTAGTTGAGGAAACGCGAGCGGGCGATGCGCTTGATGCGCGAGAGCATGCGCGGATCGAAGCGCAGGGTGATGGTGGTGGACTCGCGGGAGTCCGCCTCGTGAACGGACGATGCCATGAGCCGGCCGTCGAGTTCGTTGGCTTCCCAGAACTTGGCTTCCTCGGCCTCATCGGCGAACTCGGGGATCTCGGACCAGCGGGTGATGACGTTCATGCGGGTAAGGTGGTCGGGTTTCAGCGGAATTCGGCGTATTTGCGGTCGTAGAATTTCCGCTCGCTCTCGGCCATGTCGCGGGCGGCGACCACGCGGGTGGTCTTGCCATCGGTCCAGAAGCAGAAAAACAGGTAACGGTCCGCCACGGTGCGGCCGAGGGCGTAGAAACGGGTGGCCCCGTCCGAGCGCTCCGCGTCCGGCAGGAAACGGATCGAAAAGGGATCTTCAAACGCCTCTTCAAGCTCGCGGGGTTTGATGTTCCGGAGATCGAATTGGACGTCGATGAGGTCGAGTTCCATGGCGGGAGTTTGCGGATACTTAGGGAAAGTGCAACAACGGGTTTCGCTCACCATTCCTGCTCGATGGCCTTGAGGGTGAGGAAGAGTTCCTGCCAGCGTTTGAGGCGCGGTTCGATGGCGAGTTTCTCGCGGGCGAGGTGGGTGCGGATGTTGCCGAGCGAGGCGGTGTAGTCTCGGAACACGGTGCGCAGGGCTTCCTCGTAATCGGTGTGCAAGGTGCTGGCGAAGGCCCCGCAGGTATCGAGCAGACGGTGGCGGAACTCGCGGGTGATCGAGCGGCGGGTGATCCATGCGGTGAGCGTGCCGCCCGCGAGAAACAACAGCGCGAGTCCGCATAGGACAAGCGGCACCCATGGCACGCCGAGCGCGCCGGAGGTGGCTCCGGCGATGGTGAGCAGCAGGGTGGAAACAAGAAACGACTTGAGCGCGAGATTGCGGCGGCGCAGGTCCTTGTCGAGTTGGTTGCGCACCTTGAGGTTGCCGATGCCCTGTCTGGCGGCGCGGCCAAGGCGCGAAACGAAGCGGATCCGCGCGGCTTCGAGTGTCTCATCGATGGGTTCGGCGGATTTCAGTTCGATGCCCATCTCTTCCTTCACGCGTTCCCCAAGCGCGTGCCAATGGCGGCGGCAGTCCTCGACCACGCCCTCGCCATCCTGTTCGGCGACGGCTTCGACCGCGGCTTGCAAGCGCTCGATGAACACCGCCTCTATTTCATGGCCGCTGCGGTCGCCCGCGAAGATGCGGACGAAGGAGGGAAAGGCGCGGAGGCGCCGGTGGAGTTGCTTGGAGACCCACGCGCCCTCGGTTTCAAACACCTCGGCCACTCCGGCAAGATGGTTGGGCAGGCGGCGGACGAAGTTCTCACGCAGTTCGTCGATCTCACGCTCGACGCGCTCGATGAAGCGGCTCTGCGATCCGATGCCGCGCGTCTGGTCCTCGATGCGGTCCTCGACGGCGCGCAACGCGGCGGCCGCCTGACGACGCCACGTTTCCAACGCGTTGCGGCGGGCGGGTGACTGGCAGACGGTTTTTGAAATGAAGGTCTCGAAGGCCGGATAACCGGATGCGCGGAGCTTGTCGGCGGCGAAGGGCGTGGCCCGCTTGGCCTCGTAGGCGAGCTTGCCGGAAACCGCGAAGATCGGCGGCACATGGCCGATGCGTTTCATCGAGAGATCCGACATGTGGCCGACGATCACCTCGATGTCCATTGGCTCGCGCTGGTCCGCCTGTTGGACGACAAACGCGGTGCGTTCCAGCGTTTCGCGCGGGATGCGCGAGATGAAATCCCAGGTGGCCGCTCCCCACGGGTTGGAAACCGGAAACACGAACAACACGAGATCGGCCGACGGCAGGAAACGTTCGGTGATTTCCTGGTGACCTTGGACGATGGAGTTCGTGCCGGGCGTGTCCACCAGGTTGAAGTCGCGCAGGAACTCGATGGGCCGGTGCCGCTCTTCGAGCATGGGTGTGATTTCAACATCGCGCGCGGGCGAACCGTATTTGTACCAGAGCACCCGATCGGTTTCCGGCAGGATGTTCACCCGGCACAGATCGCGGCCGAAGAGGCCGTTGAGCAGGGTGGATTTGCCGGCGTTCACCTCGCCGCAGACGACGAACAGGAACGGATTGCCGAGCCCGGCGGCGATTTGTTCGAGCGGCAGCTTGTCGCCGAGATCGGTGTGGGTTTCGGCGGCCAGCGAGGCGATGCCGCGCATCACGGCGGCAAGGCGTTCACGCGTCGCGAAGTAGCGCTCGCCGAACTGGATTTCGCTCACGGTGGGGGTGGGGGATCGCTCAGTAGGGGGCGGCGGCGGGTTCGACGGCGGCCTGCGCGGTCACCGGGTCGGTCTTCATCGCCAGCAGTTGGGAAACCGTCACGAACGTGAATCCGCGGCGCAGCAGGCCGTCGAGGGTGGCGGGCATCGCGTCCACCGTCTGGGCGTGAAGGTCGTGCGCGAGCACGATCCCGCCGGCGGTGGTGCCGCTCAGAATGCGCGAGGTGATCACCGAAGCGCCCGGGCGTTTCCAATCGAGCGGATCGACCGACCACAGGATCGTCGGATAGCCGAACTCGGCGTGAACCATTTCGCGCTGGCGCTGGAGCAGTCCGCCGTAGGGCGGGCGCATTGTGCGCATCTGCACGCCGGCGGCACGGGCCACCGCGTCGCGGCAGCGGGTGAGTTCGGTGCGGACATCGGAGTCGCCCAGCTTGCTGAGCAGGCGGTGGGTGTGGGTGTGGTTGCCCACCTCATGGCCCTCGGCCACGGTGCGGCGGACGACCTGCGGGTAGAGGTCCACGCTGCGGCCGATGACGTAGAATGTGGCCTTGATGTTGCGCGCGCGCAGCATGTCGAGCAGCCGCGGGGTGTTTTGCGGATGCGGACCGTCGTCGAAGGTGATGGCGATGTGGTTTCCGGAAACCAGCACGCGGGAAAACGTGACGCCGGAGTTGCGGGCGAAGTTCGAGCTGAGCGAGACATCCGGATTGCGCGGCACCGGGCCTTTCACGGCGGGAGTCCGGTAATTGGTGTTGGCCGGGGTTTTCACCGGCGCGGCTCCGGGTGACGTTTGGGCAAGCGGGGCGGCGGCCGAGCAACTGCTCAACGCGGCGGTGGCGAGCAGAAACCCGCGGCGGGAGAGGGGGGAGGCGGCGTCCTCCTCGCGCGAGCCTTCAAGCGAGGCTCCGAGAAGGCGGTATCCGAGGGTGTGTAGGGGGTTGGGCATCGGGAAGCACAGTGGGATGTTTCGGAGAAGTTACGGATTTTCGGGTGGGTGTCACGCCCGGATTTGGCTGTTAGGGATGGCCCGCTCAGGGAAGTCCGCTGTTTCGGCTCGCAAGCCCGGCCAGCCACCGCCATCCGGCGTCGACCCAAGTCGCCGCGTGGCGCACCCATTCGTGCACGAACTCCCGGGCATTCGCCAGCGGCGACTCCTCCGCCAGACACAGGAGACCCACCAGCACCAGCAGGTTTGCCAGGTAAATGACCACCAGCGACAGGAACGTCCCGTTGTCGCGCAAATCCGGTTGGTCCCTCGGCAACATCCATACCGTCCAGATCAGGTGGAAAGTCCAGGTGATGCCCATCAGCAGGTAAAGCGCCCGGTCCCAACTCGGTTCGAGGTCGAGCGAAACGCGGGCAATACCGTAAAACGCCGCCGCCATCACCGACCAGAACGGCACGAAGTAAGGCGATAGCGCGATGATGAGGTTGGTCTTGTTGGTGGTGATGTAGCCGCCCTGGCGCGTCACCTTGAACTCTCCGATCCGCCCGCGGAACAGGATCACGAAAACCGCGTGGGTCAACTCATGCCCCAGAACGTAAATGAATAGAAATGTCGTCCGCGCCAGCCCGAACGCGAACCATGAACCCATCAACAGCGCCCCCACCGCGAAGTACCAGAACTCCGCCGTTTGCCAAAACCCTTGCTCGACCGTCGCATGGGAGAAACGCGAGAGCAGCGTCCAGGTCGTCACCCAGCACAGCGGCAGTAGCATCATCCCCACCAGCCAGCGCATCAGCCGGCGCGACCACTGGGCGGACTCATGTCCCTCATCGAAATCCGCCGCAGCGATCGCCGCCCGCACCGATTTCATTTCCCGCCGCCCGCTGCGACGGTTTGAGGTTTCCTGAGCCCGGTAACTCGCCGCACGGATCGCCTCGGCAAACAACGGCTTCCCACGCCGCTGGTTGGCCAACGGCTTCCTTGTCCGGTCACTGCTGCGGCGCTTCGACATGCTCCGGGCCCGGAGACTATTTCGGAAAACTTAAATAATCAAGCGGCAAGCTCTTGGTTTCGTGAGGTGCTGGTTATCAGTTGGTTGATTCTTCCGGATCGGCCTTGCTGCCCGCTTGCCACCCGGAAATTTCACCCTCTTGGGGGGTTGAATCCGGGACACTTGCCCCCGATAGTCCTCGGGTGCATTTTGCAGGGTTGCTGATCCGCATCAGTCTTGTGATCCATGCCCGTGATTCCGATGAACGCCAGCACCCTGCGCTTCGATCCGCTACCGGCGGATGTGAAAAGTCATTGCGCCATGCGCAGTGCCTGGCTTTTTTCCGGAATCAGGATACTGGCGGCTTCTTTGCTGGTAGCCTTGCCTGCGACGGCCAATGTGATGGTTGGTCTGGTCAGCGACACGGAAGTGCGCTCCGACGCCACCGTGAGCGCCGACAACGCGGCGACTCTTCTCTCCGGTGGAGGCGGTAGTCCTGCTATCGACCGCGCCGCGATTTTTGTTTTCCAGCTTCCGGATTTCGGAACGGTCACCAATCCCTTCTCCTCGGCGATGTTCCGCTTTCATCTTGTTGGAAAGAACGGAACGCCGAAAAACATGGATCTCTACGGTCTCGGTCGCCGCGCCAGTCCCACGGTGCTCCCGGGTGATTACTACGGCCAAACCACAACGGCCGATTCTTCCGACGCCACTTATCTCCAAAACAACATCCTCATCTCGACCACCGCGAACGGAGTGGTCTCCACTGGCACCATCGCGACCGCGCTGACCAACTACCTCAACACCCAATACGCCGCCGGCGCGGGTGCCGGGCAACACGTCTTTCTCCGTCTGAGCAGCGACGCGGCGCCCGGAGGAACGAATCGCTACACTCTCACTTCAGCCGATGGCGGTGCCGTCGGTGCGCCAGACACCCGACCGCGCATCCTGTATAACTACCCTTCGGGTTACACGCGCCCCTTCATCTGGGTGAGGGATTCGGAGAAAACCGGCATCCTCTCCAAGATCTCCGGCAACCCATGGGCTACAACTGTTTACAACGGCATCGTCTCGCGGGTGGCCTCGGATGTTTCGAGCCACCAATCCAACCGTGACTCCTTCCTCCGCGGACTGCCGGTCGTCGATTGGTCGGCGGCCACGCCGAAATTCAAAACCATCCCCGCCTACTCGGAAAGCTCAGTGCGTTATCCCGCGGAGCAGAAATTCAACGACGCCCAGGACTGTGCGATTCTCTACTATCTCACCGGAGATGCGAAATACGCCCGCTGCGCAGCGGACATCCTCCACAACGTCATCAAAACGATGCTGCCGGTCGCGGCTTCGTCCAGCACCGGTAACGGCGGCTGGATTTTTCAGAATGACCTTCTCAAGGAAGCCCGCGTCACGGGTCCGCAGATGGCCATCGCCTTTGACTTCCTCCATTCCTGGCTCCAGACCAATCAAGTCTATGATGTGAAGTCCGGCGGCATGGTGAACTTCAATTTCACCGACGCCCAGTCCTATTTCCGCAGGTACTATCAGCTTGTGCGCGATCACGGTCAGAAGGACTCCAACTGGTCCGCGCTCATGGCGACCACGATGCTCAATAACCTTCTCGCCCTTGATGACGCTGCCGAGCGCAACACGGCCATTCAGGTCTATCTCAACACCGGCACCTCCCGTCAGGCCTCGCTCGACTATGATTACCGACATTATCAGGCGTCCGGCAACATCTGGCCCGAATCGCTGCAATACGCTGGGGCCGTCGGCGATATCCGCACCACCCACATGATCCTCATGGAGCGCGTGGATCCGGCTCTCAACCTCTTCGACAAGTATCCGAACCTGCCCCTGAGTCTGCCGCGCATCAGCTACCTGCGTTTTCCGAACAACGACGAGCAGATCAGCTTCGGCGACGGTCACCGCGCCGGTGGTAGCCAGCCTTTCGCTGGCTACGAACTTGTCTATCAGCATGCTAGGCTGCGCGGTCGCGCCGATCTCTCCTCCTCCTTTGGTTCGCTCATCAATGGAGGGGTGGCGGATGGAAAATACAACAGATCCACAATCACCTCCTACGGCAGCCTCTCCATGCGCGACGAGCCATTGCAACTGCTCTGGCAAAGCGACAGCATTTCCGAACCCGCCGTCACACCCGAACTGCCCCGCACGGACAAGCTCCCCTTCGCCGGGATCACCCTTCAGCGCAACCTGCCCGCATCGAACAGCTCCACCTACGGCCTGATGTGCTTCGTCGGCGGTGCCGGGCACGTCCACAGCCACGCCAGCGGCATGAGCATGGAACTCTTCGGTCTCGGCGAAGTCATGGGCGCGAAATCCGGACGTGACGATTACGGCGCCACTCTCCACGAAAACCATTACCGCCTCTTCGCATCCAACAACACGGTCATCGTTAACGGCGGATCGCAAGGCGACGGAGGCTGGGCGGACATCGCCATCAACACGGTGCAGACAGTTGCCATGGAGCCCCAACCGTCCGCCTCGGCGGTTTCGCCGGATTTCTCGTTCACGTGCAGTTCCTTCGCCGACGACAAGGGCGCACTCGCCGAAGGCACGCAACAGCGGACCATGGCCATCGTCCGCACCTCTCCGACCACTGGTTACTACGTGGATGTCTTCCGCTCGAAGTCCACCGTCACCAACCGCACGGCCACCACTCTCAACGGCAATGTCACCAACCAATATCACGACTACATCTATCGCAATATCGGTGAAACCACCGTTGATCTCCGCGCCGACGGCGTGACGCTCCCCCTCACCACGCAGTCCTCCCGCTTCCAGAACGACATTGGCGACGCCTACGAACAACCTGGCTGGCGCTACTTCACCAACACCAAGGTCTCGTATCCCACCAGCCAGTCGGTGAAGGCGCGGTTCGGAGCCACCGTTTCGGGGACCCCCCGTTACATGTCCATGTACATGCCGGCCGTGGCCAGTCGCGAGTATGCCAAGGTCGATAGCCCGCCCGTCGTGGACGCGCCCAGCCCTTACAACACCAGGGTGGCGCCCACACTCGTCGTTCGGCAGATCGGCGAGGCATGGAACAAGGCCTTCGCGACGGTCTATGAACCCCACTTCGGGAGCGCCGGCGCCACCGTGCAAAACGTTACCCAACTTGTCCGCAGCGGAGTCGTCGTCGGAGTCAAAGTCGAAAGCTCCGTAGACGGAAGAAACCTCGTCCAATACATACTCTCCAACCCGAACGCCACCGAGACTTACACCGACTCCTCCATTGGACTCACCTTCAAGGGCCGTTTCGGCATTGTTTCCAACAATGGCGACGGCACCGTCACGCTCTATCTCGGCGAGGGCTCCAACCTCTCCTATCGTGGAAACTCGGTCGCCACCGTCAGCGGATCGAACTCACAGGCCGAGGCCCGCTTCACTCCCGGCCAACCCGCCGTTGTCACGGCTAACGCCGCCGTCACCACCGCCGTCGCGCCGCCCCCGCCTAACAGCACTTGGATACCCACCTCCGCCGGCGCTTACGATTGGAACAACTCCGCCAACTGGAACCCGGCCACCATTCCTAACAGCACCGGCTACCTCGCCAACCAGAACACCAACCTCACCGGCAACCAGACCGTCAACCTCAACATTCCCGTCAGCCTTGGCGAACTCGTCGCCGGTGACAGCAACGGCGGCGAGACCATCACACTCCGGAAAGGAACCAACGGCTCGCTGGTCTTCGACCAAAACGAAAACGCGACGGCCTACCTCACCCGCGCCGACGGTGGCACCGGCACCGTCACCTTCGACAGCGACCTCGGCATCTCCCTGACCGATAACCTCACCGTCCGTCAAACAACCGGCAGTTCCGCGATCCACATCGCGGGAACCGTCTCCGGCAACGGCAAAGGCATCATCAAGAACGGCAACGGCCTCATTCTCACATTGTCCGGTGCCAACACCTACACCGGAGAAACCCGTATCGACTCCGGAATTCTCGACATCGCCAATCCTCTCGCTCTTCAGAATAGCCCCATCGACACAACCTCCACCGCCACCGGCACCTCCACCAGCGGTTTCAGAACGACACTCACTTCACTTGCCTTCGGCGGCCTCACGGGAAACCAAAACCTCTCATCCATCTTCTCAACCGTCTCCGGAGGCTACTCCTCCGTCGCAAACCTCACGCTCAATCCCGGCACCAACGATTCCCCGAGCTACTCCGGCGTCATCGCCAACGGAGCCGCAGGCATGTCCCTTACCAAAACCGGAGAAGGCACACAGACACTCACCGGTTCCAATACCTACACCGGCCCCACCATCCTGCCCGCCAACTCCGGCACTCTCGATATCGGAGGTGCGGGCAGGCTCGGCGCAGGGACATATGCGGGAACCATTTCCATCGGCAGCGGATCCGCTTTTGAATACTCAAGCTCGGCGGACCAGAAACTCAACGGCTCCATCAGCGGCACGGGCCTGCTTCGCAAGAGCATTTCCTCCAGCGATCTCACGCTCGGCGCTTCGAACATCTCGTTCACCGGCACGGTCAGCCTCGGCAAAGGCGCGATCATCCTGGGTCATTCCAATGCCATTAGCGGCGCAAATGCGCTGACGCTTGAAAGCGGCACCACGCTCAAAACCTCGGTTCAGAATGCCACCATCAATGCCGCCACTTCCGTTAGCGGCGGTGTCACGATCCACGCTCCGGATTTCGGCACCGGCAGCGTGGTGTCAACCCTCACGATGAACGGAGTGATCTCCGGTTCCGGAAACATCACCTTCAGTTCCGAATCCACCGTCGCCAGCAACTCCAATCAAACAATCCGGCTCAACGCACCGAACACCTACGCCGGAACCACCACGCTCGACCCCGCAGGAAACGACGCCAACCTCATCCTCAAGCTCGGTATTGCCAACGCCCTGCCCGTGACGACCGTCCTCTCTATCAACGGCGTCGCCGCAGGCGGCTCGGGACGGGTCGCCGAATTGGATCTCAACGGTTTCAGCCAAGCCCTCGCCGGTTTGCAAAACACCGCCGCTTCTCAGAGAATCCAACGGGTTGCAAACAGTTCGGCTAACGCCGCAGTTCTAACCCTCAACAACACGACTTCACGCTCTTTCTCCGGCAACATCAACGGCTCGAACATCAGCCTCGTCAAGAATGGCTCCGGCACCCAGACCCTCTCTGGATCCAATGGTTTCACCGGCACCACCACCATCAATTCCGGAACACTCCAGGGAGTCACCGGTGGCAACTGCTCCAATTCGGCCGTCACCCTTGCCGACGCCGCAGCCACCCTCGGAGTGTCCGTCACCGATAACACCAAGAGCTGGACCTGCAATTCCCTCACCACCACCGCCGCCGGAACCATCGAGTTCGACTTCGGCTCAAACCTCCCCGGCACGGTGAAACCGCTCACCGTCACCAATGCCGCGACCTTCAACGCCACCCCCGTTATTCGCGTGGTCGTCAATAGCAGTCCTTCGGCGGGCACCTACCCCCTGATGTCGTGGAGTTCCGTCACCGGAACCCCGCCCACGGTGATTTCCATTGTGAAATCCAACGGCTCCGGCGGCTTGGCCGATGGGGCGAACGCCTCCCTCAGTGTTTCGGGAAACACCCTCAATCTGGTGGTCTCCGTCCTTCCCGCCATCGTCAAGGCTAACAACGCCAACAACCTCAACCTCGGCACCAGTTGGGTGGGGGGAGTCGCGCCCAACAGCTCCGCCACCGCGAGGTGGAACGGAACTGTCACCGCCGCCAACACCACCGTCCTCGGTGCCAACACCACCTGGGGCGGCATCACCATCGAAAACCCCGGCGGCGCGGTCACCATCAATGCCGGCAACACCCTGACCCTTGGCGCGAACGCAACCGATATTGGCATGAGTGCCGCCTCCGCCAACCTTACACTCAATTGCCCGCTCATCCTCGGCGATGAAAACGTCTGGAGCATCACCACCGGACGCACGCTTACGCTCGGCGGAGTCGTTTCCGGCGCGTTTCCCATCATCAAGGAAGGCCTTGGCACCGCGGTTCTCTCCGCGGCCAACACCTTCACCGGAGACATCACACTCACGGAAAACTCCGGCAGCTTCCAGATCGGCGGCTCCGGCACACTCGGCTCGGGCACTTTTTCGTCTCCCATCGCCATCGCCACCGGTTCCACGTTCCATTACAACAGCACCGCTTCACAGACCATCACCAGCTCCGTCACCGGCGAAGGCACGTTTTCCAAGAGCAGCACCGGGACCCTTACCATCGGCGGGAACAACTCCGCCTTCACTGGCACCATCGCCATCAACGCCGGCACGCTCAGGTTGAATGGTGCCGCCTCGCTGGGTTCGGCGTCTTCCCTCAACATCGCGGGTGGAGCCGCGCTCTCCTCCGAACTCAACGGCATCACCACCATTGTGCCGATCACCATCGGTGTCGCGGGCACCACCTCGACCATCGCCTTCGGTCGCAACACGGCCGCCAGAGGCACCATCACCTTCAACGGCCCCATCAGCGGTGCGGGAAATCTCATCTTCACCACGCCCAACGTCAGCAGTGGAAACAACCTCCAGACCATTGTGCTTGGTGCGGCGAACACCTACGGCGGCAGCACCCAGATCACGACTGGAAACGTGAACAATACCCTCACAGTCATCGCCAACGCTGCCAACGTCCTTCCTGCCACCACCGTCCTCACCCTCAACGGCGGCAATGGTACCGGCAGCGGACGCACCGTCAGCTTCGATCTCAACAGCTTCGATCAAACCATCGCCGGACTCACCAATACCACCGGGCTCACCGACCGCAGCCAGCGCATCCTCAACAGCGGCGGCCAATCCGCCACGCTCAGCATCAGCAATACCGCCGATTTCGCATTCTCCGGCAACATTTACGGCACCAATCTCAACCTCGACAAATCCGGACCCGGCACCCAAACACTCTCCGCTTCCAATCCCTTCACCGGCACCACCACCGTCATCGAAGGCATCCTCAGTCTCGCCCACAGCTCCGCCCTGCAGAACAGCGCTCTGGAAACCTCCAGCAGCATCGCGGGCAATGCCACCAACGGACTCAGGACCACTGTAACCAGTCTCACGCTCGGCGGCCTCATCGGTGACAAGAACCTCGCTTCCGTTTTCACCACTGCCTCCGGCGGCTACGGCGGTCTGACCGCTCTCTCCCTCAACCCCGGCAACGACACCGCCTTTGATTACTCCGGCATCATCGCCGACGGGGCAGCGGGCATGACCCTCACAAAGTCCGGTGCCGGCACTCAGATTCTATCAGCAGCCAACACCTGGTCCGGCTCCACCACCGTCAGCACGGGCACGCTGAAACTCGGAGCCTCCGGAGCGATTCCCGACGGATCCGGCAAAGGCAACGTCACCGTCAATGGCACGCTTGACCTCAACGGCCATGACGAAACCATCAACGGCTTGAGCGGTACCGGCGTGGTGGACAGCACCGCCGCGGAAACCGCTGCCACTCTGACAATCGGTGCCAACAACCAGACTTCCGAATTTGCGGGAACCATCCTGAACAGCGGTGCCGCCGCCGCTCTCGGCCTGAGCAAAACCGGCAGCGGCACGGTCACGCTTTCCGGAACCAACACCTACACCGGCCCCACGACGATCAACACCGGGATACTGCTCATCAACAGCCCCTCTGCCCTCGACGGTACCTCTGGCATCACCGTCTATGGCACCGGCGGCAACGCGCTCGCCATCGCCGGCGGCATCTCCGTCGGTGGCGGAAAGACCGTCACCATCAACGGCGCCGGCCCGTCGAACGTGTTCGGGGCCCTCAATAGCACCGGCGGCATCAGCGAGTGGCAGGGCAATGTCACCATCGGCTCCGCCGGCTCGCGCATCGGTATCAACAGCACCGCCGCCAGCACCTTCACCCTTTCCGGCGTGATCGATAGCGGAACCGATTCCCATGGATTGCTTTTCCGCATTCAGAACAACAGCGGCACGATTATCCTGACCAACGCGAACACCTATCTCGGCGATACGCGGATCGTGACAAACGGTGGCTCGGTGAAACTCGCCGGTGGATCCAACCGCCTGCCCGTCACCACCTATTTGAGCATGGGGGCCAGCAACGTGTCGGGCATCCTTGACCTCAACGGACAAAACCAGGAAGTGGCTGGAATCAACGTCGGCCAGACCAGCGGCACCTACACCAACGAGGTGAGGTCCGCCACGATCGCCACTTTCACTGTGAACTCCTCCACGCCATCGACCTATCATGGCCTGGTCACCGGCGGCATCAGTCTGGTGAAAACCGGTGCGGACACCCTCACACTTGCCGGCAACAACACCTACTCCGGAAATACCACCGTCAGCGCCGGAACACTCAGCCTCGGTGCGAACAATGTCGCCAACAACGCATCCACCGTCTCAATCGGGGCTTCCGCAACCCTCCACCTCGCCTTCTCCGGCTCCGATACCGTGGACAAACTCTTCATCGGCGGCACCCCGCAACCCGCAGGCACTTACGGCGCGGTGGGCTCTCCTTCTCCCGTCATCGGCATTCCGCAAATCACCGGCACCGGTACTCTAACAGTCACCTCCTCGGACGCCGTTCTCCCGCCCGGATACGAGACATGGAAAACCGAGCACGCCCCCATCGGCACACCCGCCGATGACTACGACAGCGACGGCGTCCCAAACGCCATCGAATATGTCCTCGGCGGCACCGCAACCACCAACGACCTCGCCAAACTTCCCACAGTCTCCACCACCGGCGGCAACATGATATTCACCTTCATCCGCGACCAAACCTCCATCGACGCCAGCACCGCCCTCACCATCGAGGTCGGGGAAAACCTCGCCGCCTGGCCCGTTTTCCACCCCGTGCCCGCCACCACCGTCTCTAACAATCCAGGCCTCACCGTCCTCAAAAACACCCCGGCCGCTGGCAAGGACACCGTCACGCTGGTGGTTCCGCTCACCGCTTCCGCGAAATTCGCCCGCCTCAAAGTCATCCCTTGAACCCATCAGGCGATCCGCTGCTCATGGCAATGATCCGCCGGCTTTCCTGACCTCGCGCATGCCTTGCAAACCCATCACCATCATAACGGCGCTCGTTTCCGGATTCGTATCGGTTGCAGCGGTTGAAATGCCCTCCGAACCGGGTTTCCCAGCCGGTATCCGCGTTCCGGACAAGGCGCGTGGCAAGGCGGCCATCGCCGCGCTCGGGGAGCGCCTTCCGGAAGTCGCCGCCTTTTATGGAAAATCCCCGGCGCGATTGCGCGAACTGTTCCAGAAGGATGACACGCTATGGATCAACCCGCAGGGAGAACTCTACTATGCCTGTCCTCCCGCATGCGAACATTGCGCCCAGGAAGCGCCGGAGAATGACGGAGTCATCGCCGAAAGCATCGGTCCCACCGATTCCGGCCCATTCGACACCAGCGAGGCGTTCCTCCTTCACAGCCGCCCGGGTGCGAACCTGGTGATTTATCTGGATTTCGACGGCCACGTCGACAACACCCCGGGATACTGGAAGGATGGCGCCTCCGCGCCGCCCTACAATGTCCCCAACAGCGATCCCAACACGTTCAGCACCGATGAGCGCAACCGCATCATCGAGATCTGGCAGCGCGTCGCCGAGGATTTCTCGATGTTTGAGATCAACGTCACGACCGAGCAGCCGGCCATCGAGGATTTGAAAAAAACCAGTACTAGCGATTCCCGCTACGGCATCCGCGTCTGCATCGGCGGCAGCGGCAACGACTGGTATGGCAGCAACGTGGGCGGCGTCGCCTACGTGGGGACATTCAAGTCGGGCAATGACGTGCCTTGCTGGGTGTTTCCCGCAGGCTCCGGATATGGAGCGAAAAACATCGCCGAAGCCGTCAGCCACGAGGTTGGGCACACGCTCGGGCTGCTCCACGACGGCGTCGAGGGCGGAGCAAGCTACTACAGCGGCCATGGAAACTGGGCTCCCATCATGGGCGTGGGCTACAACGAGCCGATCACCCAGTGGAGCAAGGGGGAATACACCAATGCCAACAACACGCAGGACGATCTTGCCGTCATGCGCAACAACGGTGCCGTCTATCGCTCGGACGACCATGGGAACACGGTCGCCGCAGCCACCAAGTTCAGCGCCGACTCCGGCACCGCAACGGCCGAAGGTGTGATCGAACGCAATACCGACCTCGATTTTTTCCGAGTCGATGCCGCCACCGGTTCGCTCGTCATCAATGCCAGGCCCTCGCCAAAAGGCCCCAACCTGCGGCTTGAGGTGAAACTTTACGACTCGGCTGGCACCTTGCTGCAAACCGCCAACGTGGCCGATACCACAGGCGGCACCCAGCCCGTCACACTCACCCGTTCCGTCACCGCGGGCGTGCATTATCTTTCCGTGGATGGGATCGGCAGCGGCAGTTCGCCCGCCACCGGCTATTCCGATTATGCCAGCATCGGTCAATACAACCTCACTGTCACCGGCGTGCTGCCCGAAGGCTTCACCTGGAAGGTCGCCAGTAGCGGCACCAAGCAGTGGAACACCGCTTCCAACTGGACTCCGGCCACCATTCCGAACGCCGCCGCGGCCAACGTGAGAATCAACAACAACATCACCGGCAACCAAACGATCCAACTTGCCGCCGCGACAACCCTCGGTTCCCTCTATCTAGGCGACTCCAACAACACCCACGCCTTCACGCTCGCCTCAAGCGGCGGATCGATGGTTTTCAATAACTCCGGAAATCCCGCGAACCTGAGCAAGACAACCGGTGGCAATGATATCATTTCCGCACCCGTTTCCCTGACGGGAGAACTCGTCCTTAGCCAGTCCGCCTCCGGCACGCTTCGTTTCTCGGGAGGAATCAGCGGCTCCGGATCATTGACCAAGTCCGGTGCCGGAACCGTCGTGTTCTCTTCATCTAACAGCTACACCGGCGTCACCACGGTCGAGGACGGCTTGCTCCGGCTAGACAACGTGGGAGGCTTGCCCGGCGGCATCGATAACGCCGTGGGAACAGGGGAAAGCGCGCTTTCCTTCAAAGGCGGCGTCATCGGACTCGCCACCGGCGATTTCACCCGCCAGCTCGGCACCGGGGCCGGACAGTTGAACTGGGATCCGGACACCGGTGGTGCGGGCAGCGGTGGCTTCGCCGCCTTCGGCGCGGATCGCGAGGTGAGGCTCAACAACGGCACGGGCACTCTTTCCTGGCAAACGGCGATGATCGGTGCCGGCAATACCCTGATCCTCGGTGATCCGACAGCCACCCACACCTTGAACTTCAGGAATGGCATCAGCTTCTCCATTTCAAAGCGAACCGTGCGGGTGGAAGATGGCGCGGCGGCCGTGGATGCCATTCTCAGCGGAGTGTTGGCCGGCACGGCGAATGAACCGACCGGATTGAACAAGACGGGTCCCGGCGTGCTCTCGCTCACCAATGCCAACACCTACCCCGGCACCACCACCGTGAGCGACGGCGTCCTGCGGCTGCAAAACGCCGCCGCCCTGCCAAGCGGCAATTTGGAACTCACCGGTGGCGGCGTCCTCGGCCTTGGTGCCGCGGATTTCACTGCCCGCACCATCGGCACTGGCACGGATCAGGTTCGGTGGAGCGGCTCGGGTGGCTTCGCCGCCTTCGGTGCCAACCGCGCGGTGAAATTCAGCGGCTCGACCATCAACTGGCCGGATATCATCGGTTCCGGCCGGGTGCTCATCCTCGGCCATGACACCGCCGACGCCACACTCGATTGGCAACAGAACATTTCCTTCTATGGAAGCGCCCGCATCATCCAGGTCGATGACGGTTCGGCCGCCATTGATGCAAAGGTGAGCGGCCTCATCGCAGGCGGTTCCAGCACCACCAACAGCACCGCCAACATCCTCACCAAGGCCGGGGCCGGCACGCTCGCCCTAACCGCACAGAACATTTACTGGGGCGACACCATTGTCGGCTCGGGCACCTTGATGATCGGCGATGGCGGTACAACCGGAGGAGTTTCGCAGAATCCCCAAAACATCATCGTGGAAACCGGCGCGGACCTCGCGGTCAACCGAAGCAACTCTCTCACCCAAGGCAACAATGCGCTCAAGGTCGCCATCACCGGCGAAGGCGGTTTCTCCTTGGTCGGAACCGGCGTCACCGTGCTCACGCTGCCGAACACCTACATCGGGCCGACCTCCATTGACGCCGGCACCCTGTCGCTAGGTGCGAACAACGTCCTGCCAGACACATCCGCCGTTCTGTTAGGAAACGCCACCCTCAATGCCGCCACCTACTCCGATACGCTCGGCACGCTCGACGTCACCGGCTCCGCCACCATCAATCTCGGCAGCGGAGCCGCGCTATCGTTCGCCAATAGCAGCGCCATCGACTGGTCTGGTGGAAGCATCACCATCACCGGCACCTTCGTGTCCGGATCATCGCTCCGATTCGGCACCGGCACCGGCGGACTCAGCCCATCCCAACTCGCCGCCATCAGCCGCACCGGCTTCACCTCGTTTTCGCTCAATAGCGGCGGATACCTCGTCGGCACGCCGCTGACCGGTTATCCCGCATGGAAACTCCTCCATGCCCCCACCGGCACGCCCTCCGATGACTTCGACAATGACGGCGTCCCCAATGCCATCGAATACATCCTCGGCGGCACTTCCACCACCAAGGACCTCGCCAAACTCCCCACCGCCACCGTCTCCGGCGGCAACCTGCTCTTCACCTTCATCCGCGACCAATCCTCCATCGACGGCAATACCACCCTCGCCATCGAGGTCGGGGATAACCTCAACACCTGGCCCGTTTCCCATCCCGTGCCCGCCACCTCCGTCTCGAACAACCCAGGCCTTACCGTCCTCAAAAACACCCCAGCCGCTGGCAAGGACACCGTCACGCTGGTGGTTCCGCTCACCGCTTCCGCGAAATTTGCCCGCCTCAACGTCATCCCTTGAACCCATCAGGCGATCCGCTGCTCATGGCAATAATCTGCCGGTTTTCCTCACCTCGCGCATGCCCTGCAAACCCATCACCATCATAGCGGCGCCCGTCTCCGGATCCGTATCGGTTGCAGCGGTTGAAATGCCCTCCGAACCGGGTTTCCCAGCCGGCATACGCGCTCCGGACAAGGCGCGTGGCGAGGCGGCGATCGTCGCGCTCGGGGAGCGCCTGCCGGAAGTCGCCGCCTTTTACGGGAAATCTCCGCAAGAACTCCGCAAGCTTTTCCGGACCGACAATTCCCTGCGGGTGATTCCCGAACGACGGTTCTGCCAGGTCTCCGATCCGAGATGAAACCACCGTCGCGCAACGCTCGTGTCAGATTCTCAGGTGCCAACCGTGCCTTGGCAACTTGTGCGGCTTTGCTGTGTTTGGCGTTGGTCGTTGCATTCCTGGCGCATGGTGATCCACAAGAAAGCTCCCAGACTGCCGAAACGAGGAGACCCGAGGCCGTTTCCCCTGAGCCGCCCGCGCACCCCGGCTCTCGGCGCGTCGAACATGAAGCGTCGCTACAGCCCGGCTTTCCTGCTGGTATCCGGCTGTGGGGCGAAATGAACGGCTTGAAGGCGATTGATGCGCTGGGTGAGCGGCTGCCGGAGGTGGCGGCTTTTTATGGTTGGACGCCGGAGAAGCTCGAAGAACACCTTCGAGCCGATTCCGAGCTGCACGTGAACCGAAGCGGCCAACTCTTCTATGCCTGCGGACTGAACTGCGGACACGGAGGTTATCCTCAACCGGCGGATCCGGCCATGAACATCGCGGACATCGCGCCCACCGACCCAGCGCCATACGACACCTCACAAGCTTTCCTCCTGCACAGCCGCCCGGGCGCGAACCGCGTGATCCATCTCGATTTCGACGGCCACACGGACACGACTCCTGGATATTGGAAGGACGGCGCGGCCTCCCCGGCTTACAACATCAGCGGCAACAATCCCGCTATCTTCGAGGAGAATGAGCGCAACCATATCATCGAGATCTGGCAACGCGTCTCCGAGGACTTTGCGATGTTTGACATCGATGTGACCACCGAGGATCCAGGCACCGAGGCATTGAGAAAAACCAGCTCCAGCGATGGGAAGTTCGGCATGCGTTGCGTGATCGGTGGCAGTAACAGCACCTGGTATGGCGGCAACGTGGGGGGGGCGCTCTTTCCGGCACGTTTGATGCGAATCAGGATGTGCCCTGCTGGGTGTTTCCGGTGGGTGGCACGGGATTTGTCCCGAAAAACGTAGCCGAGGCGGCCAGTCATGAGGTGGGGCACACGCTTGGGCTGGCGCACGATGGTGTGGAGGGCGGGGATGGTGCCACCCAAGGCTGGGGCAACTGGGCTCCCATCATGGGTAAAGGCTACTACCGGCCGATCACCCATTGGAACAAGGGGGAATATGCCAACCCCAACAACACCCAGGACGATCTGGCCGTGATGCTCACCCAGGGCGCGGTGTATCGTCCGGATGATCATGGCAGCACTCTGGCCACCGCCACCAAGGTAAGCGCCGATTCCAGTTCCGCCACTGTCAGCGGCGTGATAGGGCGAAACACGGACCTCGATTTTTTCCGCATCGACGCGGTCTCCGGTTCGCTGGTGATCAACATCAAGCCCGTCACGTTGGGTGCGAACCTGCGGCTGGAGGTCAAACTCTACGACTCCGGCGGCGCACTGCTGCAAACCGCCACTTCTCCTGACGTGAGCGGAGCGAGCACAGGCGGCACCCGGCAGGTCACGCTCACCCGCACGGTCACCGCCGGAGGGTTTTATCTTTCCGTGGACGGCATCGGCAATGGAGATTCCCTCACGACCGGTTACTCCGACTACGGCAGCCTCGGCCACTACACAGGCACAATCAGCGGCGTGGTTCCCGGAGGTTTTACCTGGACCTCCGTCACCGCCGGCACCAAGCAATGGAACACGACGACCAACTGGGCGTCCGGCACGGTGCCAAACGCCGCCGGAATCTCCGTGCGGATCAACAATGACATCAGCGGAGACCAGACCATTCAGCTCTCCAGCGCATTCACACTCGGCTCCCTCGATCTGGGCGATTCCAACAGCACCCACGCGTTCACCCTCTCTCCCAGCGGCGGATCGATGGTTTTCAACAACTCCGGAACTGCCGCGAGCTTGAACAAGACGAGCGGCGGCAACGACATCATCTCCGCGCCGGTCTCGCTGGTGGATCATCTCGTGCTCACCCAGTCCGCCTCTGGCACGCTGGCCTTCTCCGGCGGTATCAGCGGGGCGAAAGCATTGACCAAGGCCGGAGCCGGAACCGTCGTCTTCGTCTCTCCTAACAGCTATACCGGCATCACCAAACTCGACGACGGGTTGCTGCGCCTCGACAACGCCAGCGGACTTCCCGGCGGCATTGACAACACCGTGGGAGCCGGGGAAAGCGGGCTGGCTTTTGAAGGCGGCGTGCTCGGTCTCGCAACGGGCGACTTCACTCGCCAAATGGGCACGGGTGCCGGTCAGTTGGACTGGGTGACAGGCAGCGGTGGCTTCGCCGCCTTCGGCGCGGACCGTCAGGTGCGACTCAACAACGGCGCGGGTGCCTTTTCCTGGAATTCGACGATACTCGGCACCGGCAACATTCTGATCCTAAGCCATTCCACCGCCACCCACACGCTGGATTTCCGAAACGGCATCAGCTTCGCCGGACAAAAACGCACCGTACACGTGGAGGATGGCGCCGCTGCTGTGGATGCCACCCTCAGCGGCAAACTCACTGGCGGCACCTCCAGCGGTTTCACCAAAACAGGCCCCGGCGCGCTTTCGCTCACCAATGCGACCAACGACTATACCGGCGTCACCACCGTGGCGGATGGCCTCCTGCGCCTGCAAAACGCCACCGCGCTTCCCAGCGGCAATCTCGAACTCTCCGGCGGCGGCGTGCTCGGCCTGGGGGCCGCTGATTTCACCGCCCGCACCATTGGCACCGGCGCTGATCAGGTCCAGTGGCTCGGCTCGGGTGGCTTCGCCGCCTTCGGGGCAAACCGTGCGGTGAGATTCACCCCCGATTCCAACACCTCCATCAATTGGACGGATTTCATCGGCACCGGCCGGGTGCTCGTCCTCGGTCATGACACGGCCGATGCCACGCTCGACTGGCAGCAGCGGATTTCCCTCGCGGGAAACCTCCGCGTCATCCAGGTCGAAGACGGCTCGGCCGCCATCGACGCGAAGATGAGCGGCATCATCGCCGGAGGTAACAGTGGAACGGGCAACATCTTCAGCAAAACCGGTGCTGGCACACTCGCCTTCACCGCCCAGAACACCTACTGGGGCGAAACCATCATCAATTCCGGCACCCTCATGATTGGTGATGGCGGTGCGGTGGGCGGCATTTCACCAAACACGCCCATCATCACTGTGGAGCCGGGAGCAGTCGTCGCGGTGAATCGCAATAACACCCTCACACAAGGCACCAACGCCCTCAAGGTCGCCATCACCGGTGAAGGTGGCTTCACTCAGACGGGTTCCGGAAACACCGTGCTCACCCTTCCGAACACCTATATCGGGCCGACCACCATTGAAGCCGGCACCCTGTCACTGGGTGCGAACAATGTCCTGCCAGACCCATCCGACTTTCTGTTAGAGAACGCCATCCTCAACGCCGCCACCTACTCCGATACGCTCGGCACTCTGGACGTCACCGGCTCCGCCACCATCAATCTCGGCAACGGAGCCGCACTATCGTTCGCCAATAGCAGCGCCATCGACTGGACTGGTGGTAACATCACCATCACCGGCACCTTCGTGTCCGGATCATCACTCCGCTTCGGCACCGGCAGCAGCGGTCTTACCGCAGCCCAACTTGCCGCCATCACCAGCACCGGCTTCTCCTCGTTTTCGCTCAATGCCGGAGGCTACCTCGTCGGCACACCCCTGACCGGCTATCCGGCCTGGAAACTCCTCCACGCCCCCACCGGCACGCCCTCCGATGATTTCGACAACGACGGCGTCCCCAACGCCATCGAACACATCCTCGGCGGCACCTCCACCACCAACGATCTCGCCATGCTCCCCACCGCCACCGTCTCCGGTGGCAACCTGCTCTTCACCTTCATCCGCGACCAGGCGTCCATCGACGTCAATACGACCCTCGCCATCGAGGTCGGGGGAAACCTCAACACCTGGCCAGACTCCCATCCCGTCCCCGCCACCGCCGTCTCCAACACCCCCGGCCTCACCGTTCGGAAAAACGTGCCTGCCGCAGGCAAGGACACCATTACTCTCGCCATCCCTCGATCCGCCTCGGGAAAATTCGTCCGCCTCAAGGTCAGTCTCTGACGCGCCATCTCACCCATCCGGGTGGGTCGGTTTCATCCGGAGGTGGGATGGACAAGCCGTTTCGCCAACTCCTAGGCTTTCAGAGTCGGTTTGGAGAAAATCCAGTTTGCGGCTTTCCGCAGTCGCCACCCGAACTGGCTTTTCCGCCGTGCCAGATTTCGCAAACCCATGAAACCCAAAGCATCCTCTCCGGTTCCAACACCTACACCGGCGCGACCAACTTCAACCAAGGGACTCTGGTGGTGAATGGCAACATCTCCACCAGCATCCTCACCACCGTCGGTGACAACGCCACTCTCGCCGGCGGCGGGACGGTGGGAGACATCACCTTCGCAGGTGGATCCTTTTTCGACATCTTCGATGCCGTGGACAACACCGACTCGCTTGCCTCCACCTCAATCACCTTCTCCACCACCGGCTTCGGAATCGACAATCTGGTTTTCCAAGGCTTGGCGGTTGACTGGTCCTCCATCGCCAACGGTACCTACACGCTCATCACGGGAACCCTCGACAGCACCAATCTGGACCACTTCGGTTTGGCGAACGCCTACGATATCGGCGGCGGCAGGAGTGCCTATTTCCAGAATGGCAGCCTGCAGCTCGTTGTTATCCCCGAACCCCACGCCGCATGGCTCGGCGGTATCGGAGTGCTGCTGATCTTCCGCCGCCGCCGGCCATGACAAATTCGACCTCGCGGTTGGACAGATGATCGCCTTGTTTGGTGCCCCACCCTCGAAGTGCGATATGGCAAGGATCCGGTCGGTTGTACTGCCGGCGTTCATGAGGGTGACAACGAGATCATCACCGTCGATGACCAAAGCCCGAACGACAAACTGACGGTCTAACTCAAGCGTTCCACCCTGGCGTCAGGAGGTCGGATATTCGCCCGCCTCCATGTGGTAGTCTCACCATGACGGAGATCCATATCCTCACGTAGTCCCGCCGTTGAAACCCCGGAGGTTGTTGGCAACGGCGTCGTCGGAGCTTCGCGGGACTCTCGTTGCGAGCCCGTTCGGACGCTCTGCCGTGACAAGTTCCCGTCGCCGTCACCGTGTGCTGACAGATATTGGTCTCACCCGATTGGGTGAAAATCGCAAATCAGGTGGACAACCGGAATCCCATTGCGAGCATCCGAAGGTCGAATCGTTGTGATCGGTATCTGTCGTCATGCCGATACTCCCACAAAACCCACTATCCCCAAACCCCGTCATTCCATGAAAAACCGCCTCCGTTCCCGGCTTCAAGCGATCCTGCCATCCATCAAGGCCTGTTTCTCGATGCCGGCGCTCGTTGTCTCTGCCGCGTTATCCTGGTCGTCGCCGGCTCAGGCGGAGACCGTAACCTTCAGCACACCCGGAACCTTCATCTGGAACTGCCCGCCCGGCGTGACTTCCGTTTCGGTAGCCGTTCAAGGCGGTGGTGGCGGTGGTGGTGGTGGCGGCGCCACCTCGGGCGGACGTGGCGGCGGCGGCGGCGGTGGCGCTTGTGCCTTCAGTAATGAAGTGGCGGTTGTGGCAGGAACGGACTACACCGTCACGGTGGGGGCCGGCGGAGCCGCTGGAGCTGCCACATCAGGAACCGGTGGCACTGGCGGGACTTCGTCGTTTTCGGGAACGGGCATCACAACGCTCACCGCGACCGGCGGCAGCGGTGGTGCACTTGGAGGCCTCACCAATGGCGCGGTTACCGCGGCGGGTACGGCTTCAGGTGGCACTGTCAACTTTTCCGGCGGAACTGGGGGCGGTGCCAGAATCAGTACGACCGGCGGCGGCGGCGGCGGCGGTGCCGGCACCACCAGTGCGGGTGGCAACGCTTCGGGGACAAATGGCGTCACTCCTGGTGCGGGTGGCACGGGCTCACCCGCCGGTGGGGCGGGAACGGGGAACGGCGGTGCGGTGGGCGGTGGCGCTGCGGGCAATCCCCCTGGTGGTGGCGGAGCCGGCGCCTATCGGGGAACTACAACCCAGGTTGGAAGAGCCGGCGGCGCAGGTCAGGTGACCCTCACGTTCACCGCGCCGTTGAACGTCAAGGCCAACAACACTCTCAGCCTCAACGATCCCTCCAGTTGGACTGTCGGTGTGCCGCTTGGCAATCTCGCAAAATGGGATAGC
>Ga0315904_10002542_pt1 | contig 28078 bp, 37 predicted proteins | sample LakEriMetagenome_6_FD_203529 | JGI IMG/M metagenome (GOLD analysis project Ga0315904, IMG submission 203529) | Freshwater fungal communities from buoy surface, Lake Erie, Ohio, United States - Buoy 12 MA120 | ecosystem: Environmental > Aquatic > Freshwater > Lake | place: USA: Lake Erie, Ohio...
ATAATAATCGATATCGTCTGTTTGACAAGACACAAAGACGGAAATTCCCCGTGTTTTTCCGTATTTCGCCCCGTCATTGCACGGAAGTCCTTGCCTGTCACCACTTCCGTGGATCCAGATTTTTCCTGGAATTCCGTGATTGACTGGCGGTTGGTAAGCCGCAATGGGCTTTTTTCCGCCATCCGTACAGTATGGATCCGTCATGGCCACTCCCTCCCAACTGCTCGACTCGACGAACGCCGCAATCGCGGGCCTGCTGGAGTCGCTCGCCAACGTGAACTGCCAGGAATACCAGCTCCCCGACGGGCGCCGGGTCCGGCGGGCCGAGTTTGCGACGACCCTAGACGCTCTGCAGCGGCTGCGCTCGGTGCTCAATCGCGAAGTTGCGTTGCAGCAGCGGGGCGGGAAGGTTCGGCTGGGCCACATTGTCCGGAAATGATCCTCACAGGAGCTTGTTGATGCGTTTCCCCCTGTTTGCTTTGGCGTTGGTGCTGGCGTTGTGCGTCGCGGTCATTCCTGCCCACGCGGGTGTGGTCTATCGGCAGACCACCGTGTGCCGCAATGGGCGTTGCCAGCAGTTACTGGCCCCCGTGCAGCAGACCCCGGCCTGCACCAACTGCCCGGCGGCCGCCCAGGCCCCCCGGGTCGTCCGCCTGGCTCCCGGCCAAACCGTTCGCCAGACCGTCACCGTCCGCGTGATTCCTGCCCGCTGATCCCACGATGCCCGGTCCTGACACTGAGGCGCAGACGCGCCGATTCCTGCGAGCCCTCGAACGCCGACACCGTTTGGCCGATCGCGCTGCGCAGGTCGCCGCCACCGCGTCGACGCCATGGGAGGAGCCGGGCTGGTTCGGCGGGGGCTACGATGCCGCCGGACACAGTCGCCTGACGGGGGACTGGCACCCGGGGACCATTGGACCCAACCGCCTGCACCAACTGCACGCCCGCACGATTCGCGAGCGGGTGCGCGACCTCGAGCGAAACAACCCGAAGGCTGTCAGCGCGATCAATGCGTTCCTGCGAAACGTGGTGGCCAACGGGATCACCCCCAAGCCGCAGATTGACGACGCGCAGCTTCGCAGCGACTGGGAGGACGAGTGGGAGCACTGGGCCGGGGTGGTCCCCGGCAGTGATTTCCACTGCGATCTGGCCCAGCGGGAAACCCTGTACGGGCTACAGGTGCAAATCCTGCGCGAGTCCATCGTCGGCGGTGGTTGCCTGATTGTGTTCAACGAGGAATCCCTCGGCGACGGTCGCCGACATCCGCTGGCCATCGAGATCGTCCCCGAGGAACGGATCGCCGACGAGCAGGACACTTGGACCAGCGGGGCGTGGGTCGCTCCCAAATCGGGCAACCCGATCGTGCGAGGAGTCGAACTCGACCGCCGCACCAAACGGCACGTCGCGTACTGGATCAAGCCGCAGCAAGTCAACGACGTCGGCGGTGAGGAGGGGACGCCCATCCGAATCGATGCCCGGCGGGCTCGCTACGTCACGCTGTTGACCCTGCGGGGCCAGGTTCGCGGGATCAGCCTGCTGGCTCCGATTGTGCTCTCCACCCAGCGGCTTGGGTCGTACCTCGACTCCGAGTTGATCGCGAGCGGCATGAAGGCCCAGTGGGCCTACATGGTTAATTCCGGCGAGGATGCCCCCGACATCGTGTCGACGCTCGCTGAAGACGACGGGGCAGCTGTGGTCGATTCCGACGGCAACCGCCTAGAGCGACTCTCGCCGGGGTCAGTCTACTACGGCCGCCCGGGGGACAAAATCCAAGCCATTGGCCCGAATGTTCCGCAGGGGGACAGCGTGCCGTGGATCCAGTTGATCGAACAATCGATCGCCCAGGGGGTCGACCTGTCGGCGATCGAACTCTCCCGCGATTACAGCCGGGTGAATTTCAGCTCGGCGAGAGCCGCCGCGAACCGCGACCGGCAGACCTATCGATTCCTGCAGGAATGGATGGTGACCCAGATCCTGAACCGGGTCTGGGAACTGTGGGTGCGGGGCGCGGTCGTGGTCGGTCGGCCGGGATTCCCCTCGGCCCAGCAATACCTGGCGGACCCGGATCAATTCTTGGATGTGCGGTGGAGGTTCCCCGGGTGGTCGTCGGTCAACCCGCTGGACGATGCCCAGGCCCACCGGATCATGCTGCAGGACGGCACGATCACGCGCGAGGAGATCATTGCCGCGCGGGGTGCCGACTGGGAGGAAGTGCTGCGGCAGCGTGACCTGGAACTCGAGCTGTTTGGCCCCGCCGGGGACCCGGCCGACACGGCAGGAATCGCCATGCAGGACGACGACGCCAACCCCAACGACGACCCCGCCGGGCAGCCGGGGATTGATCCCCCCGACGACGCCCCAGGAGACGACTGATGCCTGCTGAACGACGCCACGCGATGCGCCGCCTGGTCGCCCAGGCGGTGGGCAATCTGTGGGCGATTGACCCCGACCGACTCGACGCGATCTGCGAGGTGCTCTCGCTGCGCCGGGCGGGGCTGGAGTTCACCGGCGACGAGATTGCCGCGCGGCTGGACGGGCTGCGGGACCGCTCGGTCTTGCCGTCCGAGATGCTGGCGGTGCTCCCGGCACGTTCCGCGCAGTCCCAGCAGTCGACCGCCGCGGGGGGCTCGGTGGCGGTGCTGTCGATTCTGGGGACGATCGTTCCCCGCCGGATCGACGCGGCGAACGCCAGCGGGGGCGGGTTTGTTTCCTCGGAAGCAATCGCGACGGCCTTCCGCGAGGCGGTGGCCAATCCCGACGTCGGCACCATCGTCCTGGACCTCAACAGCCCCGGCGGTGCTGTGGCGGGAATTCCCGAGCTGGCGGCCCAGATCCTCGAGGCGCGGGGCTCGAAGCGAGTCATCGCCGTGGCCAACCACCTGGCCGCGTCGGCCGCGTACTGGATCGCCGCGTCGGCGACCGAAGTCGTCGCGAGTCCCTCGGCGGAAGTCGGCTCGGTCGGCGTGCTGGCGATCCACCAAGAAACTAGCCAGGCGGACACCGAAAACGGCATCAAGACGACTGTCTTCCGGTCGGTGGCCTACAAGGCGGAACTCAATTCCGTGGAACCGCTGTCCGCTGAGGCCGCGGCCCGGCTGCAGGCCCGGCTCGCGGAACTTCACCAGACTTTCCTGCAGGCGCTGGCGACGGGGCGAAACCTTCCCGTGACCGCCATCGCTGCGAACTTCGGACAAGGCCGCACACTCTCAGCCGGCGAGGCACTCGCCGCCGGCATGATTGACCGAATCGCCACCCTGGATCAGGTGCTGGCCGAACTGTTGGGCGGATCAGGCACCCCGGGTGGGGTCTCGCCAACCGCATCTGGGGCACCCGCCCGCCCCGCACTTCCCTTTTTGGAGAGTTTTCGTATGGATCCCGCGATCCTGACCGCCCTCATCCGCTCCGGTGCGATCAGCGCCGGGGCCACCCACGATCAGGCCGAGAGCGCCCGGCAGACGATGCTGGCCCTGGCCCACTGCGAGCTCACCGCGTCGGTTGAGGCCCAGGTCGAGGCCATCGGCACGGTGCGGGCCTACGCCACCAGCTCGACCGCCGTCCCGCAGCAGGTCGCGGCGGTGGTTGCCCCGGTGGCGGCCCCCGCCAGCCAGCCGAGCGCCACCGCGCCCGTCGCGTTGACCGACGCGATTGCCATGGTGCGGGTGAGCAACCTCGACGCGGCGGCCCAGCTGGAGGTAATCCAGTCGCTGTCGGGTCAGGCTGCCACGTTGACCACCCAGGGAGTCGTCGCGCAGATCCAACAGCGGACCGCCGCCGCCAACCCCACCGCCGGTTTGCGGATCGAGGGGGGTGAGGCGGAGGTTGACCGGTTCCAAGCGGCGGCCCGCGATGCGATTCTGCAGCGGGCGTTTGGTGGAGACCGTCCCAACCAGATCTGGTCGCCGCGAGCGCAGGACTTCGTGGATTGGAGACCTGGTCGGCCGAACCACCATCTGGCGAGTCTGCCGAATCTCGCCCGGCAGTCGTTGATTGTCGCCGGTTTTGATCCGCGCATCGTCAACACGCTGGCGAATGCCGACGTGGCCCGGCTCGTGATGGGGGCCGAGCCCGCGGACTTTGGGTTTCTCCGCGCGGAGGGGGCCGCCTACAACGGCCGGGCCCAGTTCAGCAACCTGCTGTTCGATGCGGCAAATGTCATGCTGCGGCGGTCGTACACCGAGCAGGCCACCAGTTTCACCGCGTGGGCCAAACAGGGCGAAAGCCTGCAGGACTTCAAGCCGGTGCACAAGGTCATCGCCGGTGAGTTGTCGGATCCGCAGGCGATCCCCGAGAACGGCACCTTCGAGGAGACCGCACTCCTCGATGGTCGCGAGTCGTATTCGCTGACCACGTGGGGCGAACGGTTTTCCATCTCGTGGCAGACGGTGGTGGATGACCGGCTGGCGGCGCTGACGGACATCCCGGCCAAGCAGGGCGCCGCGATGCGCCGGAAACAGAACCGCATCGTCTACCAGGTGCTCAAGGACAATGCGGCCCTGAGCGATGGAACCGCCTTGTTTGCCGCCGGGCGCAACAACCTGACTGGAACGGGGACGGTGTTCAGCGTGGCGGCGCTCAACGTCGCCTACAACCTGATGGCCAAACAAACGGGCCTCAACTCGTCGGTGTTTGTGGCGGTGGAACCCCGGTACGTGCTGGCTCCTCCGGCGATTCGCGGGACCGTGCTGCAGGTGCTCAACAGCACCACCGACCCGGCCAGCGCGAACGCCAACGTGACGAACATCTGGTCCAACGGTCTGACACCCGTGATCGACGTGGAGTTGTCGGCGGCTGCGACGGGTGGCAGTGACACGTCCTGGTACCTCGCCGCTTCCAACACGGCGGTCGACACCGTCGAGTACGCCTACCTCCAGGGACTGGAAACGCCCGCGTTCGAACGGCAGACGATGTTTGACCGCCTGGCCATCGCGTTCCGGGTCTACCAGTGTTTTGCCGCCAAGGCGATCGACTACCGCGGAATGTACAAGAACAACGGGGCGTGATCGTCACCCTGAGAGCGTGACAGTTGCGTGACATGACCAATCCCCCGGGGCGTGATCAGCGCCCCGGGATTTTCCAAACAGCACACTCCACGGAGTTTTGAAAATGTCGGTTGCTGCGGGAACGATTGAAAAAGTGGATCACTTCGACCGGGCGCAGGTGTTGACCACCACGCCCGGCATGAATGGCTGGACGGTCAAGGACACCAGCGCGTCGGGAGCCCCAACCTATCTGTGCATCACCGAGGACGGCGGGGCCATGGCCCTGACGCTGGCCAACACCAGCGAAGCCGAGATCGTCACGATGTACCAGAACGACGTCCTGCCGTTGGATCTGGCGCAGCTGCAGCGCATCTGGTTGATCTGCAAGGTGGCCGGAGTCGATTCGACCACCCAGATTGCCTGGGGCGTGGCGTCGGCCCAGAATGACACGCTCGACAGTGTTGCCGTCAATGCCTGGTTCCGGATTGCCGGGAACGTCGATCTCGACGATGTCGTGATCGAAACCGACGACGGAGTCACCGACAACGACGACAAGCCCACCGGCCAGACGTTGGGCTCGACCTACAAAAAGTTCGAGATCGATTTCGGCAAGGGCCTCGGCGACATTCGGTTTTTCATCGACGGTCAGCCGGTCGGGGCCCAGACGTTTTCGATGACTGGGATCACCGCCGGCCAGAACGTCCAGCCGTTCGTGCAGTTGCAAAAGGCCTCGGGCACCGGCGTTCCGGCCATCACGATTGCGCAGATCGGCTGGCAATCCCGCTACAGCTACGGGGCGTGACGTCCTTTCCGCATCCGGCGGTGGTGTTCGCCGCTCCTCAGACGTGTCACCCGCATCAGGGCACCGCCGCCGGATTTTGTGTGTGAGTCTCCATGTCGTTCCGTGACGAACTCGCTGCTGATGTGACCGCGGTGTTCCTGAATTCTTCGGAATTCGCGGAAAACATCACCTACTATCGCCGCAGCGAACCGGGCAAACCCCGCACGGTCACGGCTGTCGTCGATCGCGGCATGGAACGCGACGAACCGCAACAGTACCGCACCGAGACCCGCCAGACTCTGGTGGTGCAATGTGCCTCCGACAGTGCCACGGGGATCGCCGACCCGCAGACCGGGGACGCGATCCGCCTGGCCGAGGATCCCCCTGACACCCGTCACCCGTTCGTCGAGTTGCGACACAATGCCGAGGGGTTTTCGACCCTGGTGTTCCGCCGCGTTGAACTCGTGCGGGCTGGTGACAAACAGCGACCCCGATGACCTCCCTTCCGGCCCCCATCCAACTGCCCCAACAGTTCAGCGCCCCGAGAAACGCGGCGGCGTTGCTGTCACGCATGGTGGCCGCCTCGCCGCAATGGCAGGCTCTCACCGCCGGGTGTGCCGTGCATTGGCCGGTGGACGCTCCCAGCGGGGTGTTTCTGCGACAGGTCCCGGCCGACGTTCCTGCCCCGTGGGCCTCGATTCAGGCCGCCCAAGACCTGCAGTACAAGCTGGTCGCCGGGGGTGCGCAAAACTACCTGCGGCCCAACGGCTCGCTGCTGCTGATCCTGAACACCGCCACGCCACCCGAGTACGAGGGGGACAGCGTGGCCGCCGAACACTACGGTCTGGACGCCCACGCCGCGGTGATCGAGAGCGTGATGGAACTGGCGGGCCAGGATGAATTCTTGACGATCGTCGAGTGCAACCTGCTGCAATTCGGTCCGCCCCCCGTGGAGGATCAACCGGCGGTGGGCATGGACTTCGAATCGGTCTGGCAAATCCGGTGGGGTGACGAGTGATCATCCTCGACCTGAAAACCACCGGCCGCCGGCGCTTGGTCGGCCTGCAGCAGACCTACACCAAATTGATCGGCGAGGTGGTCCGCCGCACGGCCGAGCACTGGCACCGCGAGATTTTTCCCCGGCACTTCGGCGCCCGGAACGCGAGCAAATACAGCCTCACACCCCGCACCCAGTTCTACCTGCGAAAGGTGAAGCCCGCCGCGGGCACGGGGGAAGGACGGTTTCGGCTGCTCGTGCTGACTGGCCAGAGCCAGCGGGCCCTGCGCAACCTGGTGCAGATCACCGGCACCGGCAAACGGGCAATGGTGCGAATGACTGCCCCGTCCTACTTCGACCGCCCGAAACTCGGCTCGTACACCGATCCCCGGACTGGCAAACGGAAGGTGATCACCCGCCAGCCCAACAAGCCCGACGAAGTGACCCGCGTGGATCCCGAGGATGCCCGCGACCTCAGGCAGTTTGCGGCGGACCGGCTGCAGAACGCCCTGGAACTCAACGACCGCCTCTCCTGACAGGACCCGCACAGGAACACCATGGCCATAACCGCTCCGTTCAGACTCGACAAAATCCGCCTGCCGTCGACCGTCGACATCGACGTGGTGAGCAATGCCACAATCGACGCGGGGATCAGCAATTTCACCGAGCGTCCGGCGGGGCACGTGAGCCCGATGTTCACGGGCAATCAAGCCCAAAAACCGATGGTGGAATTTACTACCCCGCAGCTCGATGTGCTGCTGGGGGCAGTGACGTTGGCAGGAGTTTCTGCGGGAACGATCAGCCTGTACCTCAAGGCCGCCACGGTCACAGGGAACACCGCCCGGGCGACGACCGCGCACAAGAAAATCGACATCGCCTCCAGCTGCCTGTACTGGACCAGTCTGCGGCTGCCGCACAACGGCCAGGCCGAGATCACCGCCCGCATTCAGGCCGCCTACGACGGGACGAACGACCCGTTCGTCTACGGGGGGTCCGTCGCGGTCCCCTCGACGCTGTCGGCAGGGACTTTTTTCGGGGCCGGGCCCGTGTCGCTCAACGGGACCACGTTGCCCGCCGTGCAGTCGATCACGGTGGATTCGGGGATCAACATGATCCAAGCCGGGGGCGAGTCGGAGGAATTCGACACGTTTATCGGCATCGAGTCTTCCGCCCCCGTCGTGACGATCCAGTTCCTGCAGGAAATCAACTGGAGTTCGATTGGCCTGCGGGGAACGAGCCTCAACGGCACCACGGGGCTGGTGTTCTACGGCCGAAAGTATGCCAACAAGGGTTCGCGGGTGGCCAACGCGACCGCCGAGCACCTCAAATTCACCGTGCTCAACGGCGTCGCCAACCCGGTGAACACCACGGGCCAACGCTCCAGCCTGGTCAGCGACACCCTGCGGATTCACGCGATCGCCGGGAGCGACTCGGTGCTGCCGTTGACTGTCTCGACCGCCTCCGCGATCACGTGAGATCCTGAATGCCGCACTACACCCACGATCCTGACACGGTCGATTCGGTTCCGGTGGCGGGCTGCGATCCCCTGCCGGGACGCATCCTGGGACCAACCGAGCCCGAGCCGGTCCCGGCACCCAAGAAAACCGCCCCCCTCATTTTGGAACCGAGTTGATGGCCTGTCCCCTGTATTTCCTCCCCGGGTTCACCGCCGACCATCTGTCGGCCGACCTGCTGCGGGATGTGGGCCTGGGCGATCGCTTGGCCGACTGCCTGGACGGACGGGCCGAGCTGCGGGACCGGCTGGCCCTGCGGAACGTCGTGGGGAAGGGGCCGGACGGTATGAACGGGCTCTTGTTGGGGGCGATCCCCCCGGCGGGCCGGCTGCCGTCGCGGATCGGGCACCACCCCGAGAGCCAGATTTGGCAGCAGGGCAACGATCAGTTGTGGATGGGCGTGACCACCGGCGAGCCGGTTACCCCTGCCGACCTGCTGCGGCCGGGAGCCCTGCCGGGGCACGATGTGACACTGGGCCAACACGTCTGGCGGGTGCCGGTCATTCGCCGCGGGGGCCTGCGCCCGGCGTTGCCGCAGACGCTCGTGCGGCGGAATGGTCGGGTCGAAATGCGGCTGCGGCGGGAGTGGGAGCCGGTCTGGGAGATGTCGGGCCGGGTCTGGGAGCTGCTCACCGTCGCCCAGGGGGCCGAGTGGGAGGAGGTGTACGACCTCTGCCGCCAAATCCTGCAGATCAACTACCGGGTCGACGACGCCGAGCTGGAGTTGTTGGCCCCGTTGGACACTGATTCATTCCGGCTTGTGTTCCAATCCGCCGTGGATTGGCCACTCGTCGAGCAACTGTTGGCCGGGTCGCTACCCGAGGAGGTCCCCCCGGGGGCAAACCCTCCCGAGGCGGCCCCGGCGGCCGCCTGAATCCCCGGGTGGGCGAGCTGTGGGCGTTCGCCCGCGGGTTGCTCCCCGACTACCGCCCCTCGCGGGCTGACCTGCACCTGATTTCGACCGGCTTCGGCAGCGATCCCCAGCCGCTGGCCCTGATTTTCCCCCACCGAAAGGCCTGACATGCCCCGCACACTCTCGACCATGAACGCCCAGGCCATCCTGCGGGCCACCGTCGGGGCGACCGCCGACAACGGTGTCGTCTCTGCGAGCGCCTCGCACGGGGCGGCCCAGTCGATCCAATTCACCGCCTCGGGCACCGGGGCCGGACAGGCCGACCGGTTCTGGCAATCGACGGGCCGCACGTTGACCTCCGCCGCGACCGAGGACCTGGACGTCTACGACCTCGGGTCGCTCGACATCAGCGGAGCCGGGGCCGGGCGGGACGCGCTGGGGCAGCTGTGGACTGTGGCCGAGATCGCCGGGATTCTGGTGTTCAACCGGTCGACGTCCGCCGGCAACCTGCTGGTCGGGAACAACAACACCACCGCCGCCTGGAACTCGATTCTCAACGCCAGCGACACCGCCGCGATCACGCTCCCCCCGTCGGGAATCCTGCTGCTCGCCTCGACCAATGATCCCGCGTGGGCGGTCGCCGACTCGAGCAACCACCTGCTGCGGTTCACCGCGTCGGGCGGGGCCTGCACGTACGACGTCTACCTGCTTGGCCGGTCCGCCTGAGTTCCCTCCGCTCTGAGGCCCTGCCGTGGGACAAGTGACAACCGCGTTCTTCGCCGACTCGCAATCCGCCGAGGCGGCGATTGCGCGTCTGGAGGCCAAATACCTGCGGCTGGAAAACGCCACCAAGGCCCTCAGCCGCAAGACCCGCGACGAAACAACGGCGGCCGCCCAGGCGGTCGAGCAATGGGCCACCAGCGTGGGGACGTTGGCCGCGACGTACGTCGGTCTGGGAACCGTCTTAAGTCAGGTCTGGCAGTCTCAGCAGGAAATCAACCGGCGGGCGGATGAGGGGATCCTCAAATACGACGAACTCAACCGCCGGCTGCGAGTGCAGGGGGGATTGACCGCCCTGCAGGGACAGCAGGCCCAAGAACGTCTCACCCAGATCGCCCTGCGGACCGGCGTCGACTACCAGACCGCCGCACGCGGGGCGGAGGAACTGGTCTCCCAGGGGTTCAGCGCCGAGCAGGGGACCGGCACCGCCCTCGAGCGGTTGCTGCAGACCATGCAGTCGACCAACGCCCGGCCGGAGGATATCAAGCTCCTCGCTCAGTCGTATTCCGCCCTCTTGGCAGGGACTGGACAGGAGAAAAACACCGCGTCCCTGGAGGACGTTTCGCGAGCCGTGCAGCGGACGTTCAAGGGCACTCCGTTGCAGGCCCCAGATCTGATGGCGCTGGCGCCGAAAATACAGGGGGTAGCCCAGGCAGTGCCTTGGCAGGAAGCGCTGGCCCAGTTTGCGGTCATGCGCGAAAAGGCCACGCCCGACGTCGCCGCCACCTCGCTGAAATTGTTTTGGGAACGCCTGCAAACCGCCTCGGGGACCAAGTCCTCCGAAGAGGCCTTGGCCAAATTGGGACTGACAGCCGAGCAGGTTGACGCGATTGGCGAGAAACCGGCCGAGGTGCTCGACTCGTTGGCCAAGGCCCTCAACGCCATGCCGAAACCCGAGCAAGCCGGAGTGCTTAAGGATTTGTTCGGCCAAGAGGCGATGGCCGCCGCGTCGGGGCTGTTGCGAGACCGGGCGAAGGTGCAGGAATACTTGGCCCTGCAGGGGGACGAGGCCGGTTTCCAACAAGACGTCGCGGTCCGGGCAGCTGGTCCGGCTGCCGCCCGCACCCGCGCGCAACTGCTGCAAGAGCAGCAGATGCTCACCCGCAACACTGACCTCGAGGAAATGCTCACCGCCGCCGAGAGCCTGCAACGGGAGGCAGGAATTCCCGAATGGCTGCTGACATTCCGCCGCCAGCGTGCCACCCTGCGCAACACGATGGGGGCGGGGAGCCTGGAGGACATTGCCGGCGTGTACACCGACCCAGCGCAGATGGAACTCCCCTGGTGGCAACGCAGCGGGGCGACCCTGCCCCCCGAGCTGCTGCAACAGCGGATCCTCGAGCTGCGGGGCGAAGTCCCCATGGGGGGCCTGACGGACGGGGCCGCGATCCCCGCGGCGGCTGCCATGGTCGCGGGAGGGGAGGGGACCAGCCCCGCCGGTGCCGCGGCTGCCGACGTGCAGCAACGCCAGCTGGAGGCGCTCGAGGAAATCGCCCGCGAGGTCCGCCGCAACCCAAACCGCGCCCCGGAAGGAGTTGAGTGATGGGGTACAGCTACGTCGGCCAATACGGCTTCATCACGCTGCACCGGGTGGACGATCCCCGGGGGGGGCCGCTGTTGCCGCGCGAGCAGTGCGAGGTGATCAACCGGCCCGGCGTCGACGGGACTGCGGTGCTCAGGCTTGGCAAACGCTCTGACCCCTTCTCCATGCGGGCCTTTGTCGACGTCGCCAGCTTGGCGGTGGTTCCCCTCGCCACCCGGTCCTATCAGGCATTGATCGGCACCGTGGTCAACGTAATCTGGCAGGAGGTCGATTATCAGGCCACCTTCGGCGTGCGGTTCGCCGTGCTTGACTGCGTGGTCAGCCGGTCCGCCCGACTGCTGGCCCGGGCCGGGGGGGCCGTCTCGGGATCCACCGCCTATGTCGAGGTGGTGTGGACCCTGCAGCCCATGCTGGAACCCACTTGATGCCCGCAGCCACCCAGATCGACACGACCAAATCTCAGATCCGCGACGCCGTCCGCTCGCGGGTCTACCGGTCCGACACACTGGGGGCCGATTGGGAGGAAGTCCCCTACCTTTACGCCGACGACCTGGCGCTGCGGGCCTGCCCGGGGGTCGACGAATGCCACCTCTCCTACCTGTACGGCGAGATCGCCCGCGAAGATGGCACCGCATTCAGGCTCTACGAGCCACTCACGCTGATCGGGTCGTACGTCAAGGTGGTGCTGGAGGAGGCCAGGCTCGACGGCGCAGACGTCACCTGGTACGGCATCTGCGAGATCGACGACAGCGTTCCGCACGGATCCGGACCCAACCAAGATCTTCCCCGCGGTCGCCAGCGGTTCACGGCGTTTGGCCTGGCCCGCCTGCTTGAGCGGGCGATGGTCATGACCTGCGAGGTGGACGCCACCCAAAACGCCACCCTGCCGCAACAGCGGGTGAAGCTGGAACACGGGGCCGAGTACAACCAATTCCACCGCCGGACCGCCACCCGCCAGGGCAACCGCACCACCGACCCGCAATTGGGAAACCCCAATCTCACCTACTGGCTCAGCCGGACCATCACCAGCGAATCGACTTGGACCGCCGACGACATCGTGCGGGCTCTGCTGAAACTCACCCCGCCGGTGGATGGAGACGAAGAGCCGGTGTGCGACTGGGTGCTCGACGGCGAGCCGGGTGACACCCGCCTCGCGTGGTATGAGCCCGTGCTGCGCACCGATGGGCGGACGCTCAAACAGGTCCTGGACGAGGCGATCCCCGTCCGTCGGGGGCTGGGCTACACGATCCGGTATGAAGAAACTCCCGGCCCCCGCGGCCGCGCGACAATCGTCCCGTTTTCGTTTGGGGCCGATGACATCCTGTTGCCCGAGGGAAAGATTCTGCCGGGAAACGCCGAGCCGGTCGAGCTGAATTTTGAAAACGCCTTGGACGTGCAGGCCCGGATCGTCGAGTCGGTGACCACCTCCTACGACGAGGTCGTCGCCATCGGAAACTTCGCGACCAGCACCTGCACACTGGCGTTTGGCCAATCGGATGCCAGCCGGGGAGCCCCGTTCCAGTTCCGTCCGGATTGGACCGACGCCTTGGAAACGTCCTACAAAGAAGCCGCCGCGAACATCACGGGCTACAGCACCGCGTACCGGCTGACTCAGTACGAATGGAACACCCGCTGGCGACAACGCGACGAGCTGCGGCCGGTGTTCCGCCGATTTCGCCTGTACGACTACTGGGACGGGCTGGTCTGGGACTACACCAAGGCCAACACCTCGGCAACCAAATACTGGTTCAATCCACCTTGGCCCGACGATCCGAACACCGGCAAACCAGCCCGCGACACCGACCCGCTGGCCGATCCGCTGCAGCCCTATTCCGACAAAGAGCAGCTGCCTCCGTATGCTCCCAGTCGGCTGGTCGTGGAGTCGTTTCTCCCGTTTGTCGACGGATGCAACTACACCGGGGACCGCATCGCCTCGCGCACGTGGGAGGACGAACTCCCCGAGGAAACCGACTGGCAATATCTGCCCCCCTTTCTGTACGCCGTCACCGACGCCAGCAACCCTTCGGCGATCCGGCACGATGCCTTGGAACGGCTGGCTGAGCAGTCGAGCAACGAACGCCAACGCCGGCGTTGGTCGGCGACCATGCGCCCGCTGCCAGATCGGGGGGCGGTCGAAATCAACGTGAGCGGGGCGCCCCAGCATTTTCTGGCGCGGTCACGGGCCCCGGCCATGGCGGCGATCGAACCCTTTAACGACCCGACGAAGGAACAGGGACTCGACTGGGTCGACATACGGGCCACCGTCTGCCTGCGACTCCCATGGCGGGTGCAGCACCGCATTCGCATTCGTGAGACCCCCATCGATGGACGCCCCTGGCGGGTGCAGTACATCCCGGTCGAGGCCCGGCTGGATTACGTGGTTCCGGATACGGTGGTCCGGCTGGCGGCAGGCCTGGTCGAGCTGAGCAGTGGCGGATTTGTCCGCGATGACCGCGGTCGCCTCACAGAGATCGCCCAAGCGGCCGCCCGCTGGTACCAAACGGAACGGCAGACCCTGTTTTTCGCCCTCCGCGGAGTCGTCGAGACCGTGCAGTTGGGGCAGCTGATCACAAGCGTGGGCGGCCGGTACACCCTCGAGGGGATCAATACCCCCGTCACCGGGATCCGCTATGATCTGACGCGGCAGACCACCGAGCTGGAAACCTCGATGGCCGAGTTGGATTTCGCATGAAGTTCTTTGAGCAGGTCTCAGCGCTCGGCCAGCCCCTCGAGATCACGCGGGCCGAGGACCGGCAAATCGCCCGCGAAGTTCGCCCCGCCTCGGTTCAACGCTCCCCGTTTGCGTTCTTCCGGATCACGCCCGACGCGACCGGGACCACGACGACGAGCACGACCAGTACGACGTCGCCGCCCGGCTCGACGACGACCACGACCAGCACCACCACCACCAGTACCACGACAACCACTCAGCCCCCCTGCCAGTCGCGGCTGTATTTTGGGGTGCAGGTCGAGGTGCAGTTTGATCCCACGCCGCCCCCGTTGAACACCGAAGACACGGGAGTCTATCGCTCGCTGCAGGTGCTCCAACGAGACGACACGGTGTTTCCGCTGTTTGCCACTGGTCGGCAGGAGGTGGCGGTGCACGACATCGTCGCGGCCTGGAACGTCAACGGGCAGTGGTGGATTGTCGCGCGGTACACCAATTGCCCGCAATCGTCGGTGACGACCACCACCACGACCAGCACCACGAGCACCAGCACCACGACTCCCGCCCCGAAGGTCTGGCTGCAGTGAAATTCACCCAGGCGTTGGACGCGGTGCAGCACGATCCGGACCGGCTCGACAGTCTGGTCGCCCAGGATGTTTCACAGTGGGTGGGACACGTGCCGGCGGGGGCGTTTTACCCTGCGGTCGAGTCGCAGCAACGGTTTGATGTTCGCACCTGCGAGGTGTTCACCCAACAGGCAACTTTTGTGGAAATCAATGCCGCCTTGATCGCCCAGGTCAGCAGCCAGGTCGGGGTCAACCAGTATCGGTTTGCCACCGCACGCTACATGACCGCCATGCCGATCCCTGAATTTTTTAGCGATTGGTTTTCCCGGGCCACCGCCAACAATCTGACGCTGATCACGCAACACAACGCCCGGTATTGGGGCCTGCAGTCGTTGGCCGCGCTGTGTACCACGACGACCACCACCACGCTGCCCCCGTGCCCCTGTGCGGGGAACCACCCGGACATGCGGGTCACGGTGTCGGGAATTCAGTCGACCAACTACACCCCCTGCGCGCTGACCAACGACAGTTTTTGCACCGCTTTGAATCGCACCTGGTGCCTGCTGTTTCGTGGGTTCGATTACAGCTTCAACGGCTCGATCGGCAAAATCTGGTACCGCGATCAATACATTCCCGTGTGTTACTGGGAGGGGTCAATCACCTACGGAGTTTGCATTTTCGGCGGCCTGACTTACAGCAGTGCCCGAGTGCGACTTACCTACCCGACGCCTCCGTGGGGAGCCACCGACAGCTGCAATTTCGCCCGGCTGAATGTCGGCGACGCCGCGAATTACATGTCCAGCGACTTCAACCCCGACACCGGGGGGACGTTCACGCTGGAATCAACTTCCAATCTGTGCAGTGGAGTCCCTACCAGCCTGACCGTCACTGTGCAGGCCAGCTGCACCACGACGACAAGCACCACGAGCACCACGTCGACGACCGGTCCCCCCTGACATCGACTCCCCCCGGCGGTTGACGCCTCGCCGTATCTCCCGAGCCGAGTGGGGGTTACAACAACTTTTGAAATTTCTCCAAAAACTTGTCGGCTACCTGTTGCGTTTTTGGGTGACCGGGCTACCATTTTCCGCATGTCCCAGTCATTTCCACATCCCGCCGAGTTGCTGCAGCGTGCGAAAGACTACGCGAAAGCCGTGCTGCGCAGTGCGGCCAGCGGCTTCCGGGTCACCCACCCCGACGAGCTGGAACGGCGGTTGGCGATCTGCCAGCAATGCCCGACCGAGCAGTTTGACGGGGCGGGGTGCCGGCGCTGCGGCTGCAAAATCAGCAGCAGCGAAAACGTGTTGCGGAACAAACTGGCGATGGCGACTGAGTCCTGCCCCGACGGGCACTGGGGGCCGGACGAGGGGTTGCCGACCACGCCCAAAATCACCGTCGGCATGGCCATGTGGCGGGATTTCGACGGCGTCTACTTCACGTGCCGTGCCCTCGAAATGTACCACCGCGAGCTGGCGGGACAGCTCGAAATTCTGGTCGTCGACAACCGGCCCGAACTCGACGGACCAATTGATCCGAGCGAACCGCAAATGTCGCGGGAGACGCCGAGCCAGCGGGTCCGCAACCTGATGGCACAGCTCCCAGGGGGGAGGTACGAGGTGTACACGGAACGGCAGGGAACCGCCGCCCCCCGGGATGCTGTGTTTCAATTGGCTCGCGGCGAGATTGTGGTGTGCATCGACTCGCACGTGTTGCTGGCTCCCGGGTCGTTGGCCCGGACAGTCCAGTGGTTCGACGACTCTCCCGATTTCGATGGCCTCGTGCAGGGGCCGCTGTCGTACGACAACGGCCAGATTTCCACCCACCAAGACCCGGTCTGGCGGGAGGGGATGTTTGGCACGTGGGCACGGGACGCCCGCTACGCCGGCCCCGATGGTGGCCCGTTCGACATTCCCCTGCAGGGTCTGGGCCTGTTCGGCTGCCGCCGGCGCGACTGGCTGGGGTTCAACCCGCACTTTGCCGAGTTTGGGGCCGAGGAGGGGTACATTCACGAGAAATACCGCCACGAGGGGCGGGAAGTTTTGTGTCTGCCGTGGCTCGAGTGGGCTCACCGGTTTGCGGCGGTTGGCCAGCACGCGACCTACCCCAGCTCAATGCGGCAGCGGATCAAAAACTACCTCCACGGTCGGCTGGAACTGGATCAGGAGATCGACGACGTGGTGCAGCATTTCTACGGGCCGCTCCCGCACGGATTGGGCAGGCCCCGCGAAGAGTTTGAGGAACTGGTCGCCCAGGTGTGGGGCGAGTTGACCCCCGCCGAACGTGACCGAGCGCGAGCGTCAGTCGGGTGAGAACTCGACCGAACGAGGCGTCGGCGTGGATGCTCGCCGACGGCCGTGTGTGACCAGCAGCCCACAGACGGGTCACGCCAACACGGTCTCATGGCTCCTGCTGGCGGCGATGCCAACAGCCCGGGCACCGCACCGGAAAATCTGGGGAGTGGTGGAGATCGGTGGTCCAATTGGTAGGACACGGCAGCCAGCCCTGCCGGATGCGGGTTCGATGCCCGCCCGATCGCCTGCCAGGCCAACCACCTGGCAATCCAGCGACAGCGGCGTGTCGCCGTTGGCGTTTTTGCGGCGTCCCGGCGGGTGGGTTGTGTTCCCCCGCCGGGGCGTTTCCAACTCTTCGAAATTCTCAAACGGTTGCCGCCATGTGGTCCCTCCTGCAGCCCTTGGTTTGGCTGGTGTGTATCGTCGCGATGGCGTTTGCCGGCGCGATCGTGCTGCACCATGGCCCCGACGTGCTCCACCGGTTGGCCTGGGGAGCGACGCCGTTCCCCGTGGTCGACGGCGAGACTCAGTATCCCCGCCTCATTCCGTCGACTCGGGACGAACAACGATGACCGCCGCGACTCTGACCGGTTGGGACTGTGTGCTGGGTCTGTTGGCGGCCGTGGGGCTGGTCGTGCTGACCACGTTGGCCTCCAGCCTGATGCTGTTGCTCGCCGACCGGCTGAGCGACGTCCGGCCCCGACAATCCCCCCGCAGTTGGGTCTACGACCACAAGCTGCAGCGATACGTCCAACCCCCCGAGGAATGACATGCTGGCCCGTCTGGTGCGTGTCGCAATGATCGTGGTGCTGCTGCCGTGGATTGCTGCGGCGGCTGTGCTGTTTCTGGTCCTCGAATTGGCCCGGGCTTGTTGGCGTGGCCCGTCCGGCCGTTTGTCTGACGAAGACGCCTACAACCAAACCTTTTTTCCAAACCGCCTGCCATGAGCCCCACCAAACCCCGGTTTGCCGGATCCGCCGAACGCCCGAGGCGCACCATGACCGTTCCCGATTTCCACGGCGACATCCGCATGCGTCCGATCAATCTGCACGACGTCGAGATTCGCGCAGCCCTGCGGGGCCAAAAATGCGAGATCCGCCGCCCGCTCAGAGTGCTGGAACAGTTCGGCCAGATTGCCAACCTGGTTGACCTGAGTGAGGGGCAGCGCGACCAGTGGCAGTTTTCCAAATACGCGTCCCCCGACCGGTCGAAATACAGCCTGAGCGGCAAGCAGTTGCTTGAGCGGTCCCCGTATGGACCTAGAGGGACGCTGCTGGCCGTCAACGAATACTGGGTGAACACCGCTCCCGCCGGGGAAACGCCACGGGTGCTCTATCGCGCCGACCTGCCGACCAAAGAGGAGCGCATGGCGGCCCACGTGCAGGGATTGACCTGGTCGAACAAATCCGACTTCCGACCTGTGCCCCCGCGGCTTGTGTTTGGGGTCGTGGACGTCTGGATTGACCAGCTGCAGCCGATGGTCGGTCTGCAGCTGCGGAACGAGGGTTGGCTCGATGCACGCATTCCCAAACCGTCCCACAAACAGATCATGGAATCCCGCCGCGCGTTTGTCGACGCCTGGGACCGGGCGGTGATGGACGACAGCTCTCGCTGGAACAAAAACCCGTGGGTCTGGGTCATGTCGGTGCAGCGGGTGCGGGAGGTGGGGCAGTGAGCCAGCCCATCGCTCCTGACCAATGGGTGGTGTCCGGCACCGACGCGCATCACCGGCGGACCTGGTCGGTCACGGTCCGGGCCTCGACGCGCGAGGGAGCCCTACGGGCCGGCTGGCAGCACCAGAGCCGACCGGCGTGGCTGTCGCGGCACAATGTGAAAGTTGAGCTGGCCACGGTCGACAACGACGCGGCGGTGCGGTGGGCTCGACAGGTGGGGTTCGTGCGCGAGGTGGCGGAATGACCCTACGAGCAGCAGACCTGTTTTGCGGGGCCGGTGGCACGAGCTGCGGGGCCGAGTCGACTGGGGAGGCCCGGGTGATGTTCGCCCTCAATCACTGGCAGACTGCGGTCGACACCCACTCGCGGAACTTTCCGCACGCCACCCACGTCAATTCCCGCCTGGATCAGACGAGCCCGTCGGAGTGCGGACGGATCGACTTGCTATTTGCCTCGCCGGAATGCACGCACCACAGCCGGGCCAGGGGCGGGCGTCCCACGAGTGACCAACAACGGGCTGGCGCTTGGGACGTGCTCAAGTGGTTGGAGTTCCATCGTCCGTCCTGGTTGGTGGTGGAGAACGTCGTCGAGTTCGAGCAGTGGGGGCCAGTCGGTGACAACGGCAAACCGCTGGTGACGCGGCGGGCGGCGTTCTTCCACGCCTGGATCGCGGCCATCGAGGCGGCCGGGTATCGGGTCGGGTGGCGGCAGCTGAACGCGGCGGACTACGGGGCGGCGACGAGCCGCAACCGGCTGTTCGTCGTCGCCAGGAAGGGCCGACGGTCGCCTGTCTTCCCCGAGGCCACGCACTCGCGAAAGAGCCCGTCCGGGGCAGCTCTGCCTGGGATGGAGGAATTGCGTCTGCCTCAGTGGCGGGCGGCGGCGGAGGTAATCGACTGGTCGATTCCCTGCCCGTCGATTTTCTCTCGCAAACGCCCCTTGGCTCCGAAGACGTTGGCCCGCATCGAGGCGGGATTGCGGCGGTTTGTCGGGCCGTACTTGGTCCGCTCGGCCCACGGCGACAACGGCAGCCACCGAGTGGAAGACCTGCATCGGGCGTTGCCAACGCTGACAACGTCAAAGGACTTTGCGATTGCAGTTCCGTTCACCGTCGAGGTCAATCACGCCGGCGGAGACTCGCGGACGAGCAAACTGGACACGCCGGTCGGGACCATGTCCACGAAGAACGGCCGGGGGTTGGTTTTGCCACTTTTGATCGGCCAGGCGTCTGGCAGTGTGGCCAGACCAGTTGATCAACCGTCGCCAACGATTTGCACAGCCGGGGCGGTGTCGCTGACGGTTCCATTCCTCGTGCCAAACTTTGGCGAGCGAGACGGTCAGCCACCACGCACCCACAGTATGGCAGACGCATGCCCGGCGATCACTGGTCACGGAGCTGGCCAGCTTGTCGTTCCTTTCCTGTCGCATTTCTACGGGAACGGCCACAGCAGCCCGGTCGGGTCCCCAGTCGACACGATCACCACCAGAGACCGTCACGCTCTGGTGACCGCCTCGCTGCTGCAAACGATGGCCGAGCTGCACGTGGTCGACATCGGTTTCAGGATGCTGCAAAACCACGAGCTGGCGGCCGCCCAGGGGTTCCCGGCGTCGTATGTGTTCTGCGGATCAAAAGCCGCGGTCACTCGCCAGATCGGCAACTCGGTCGCGCCCCCGGTGGCTGCGGCAATCACCCGAGCGATTGCGGGGGCAGTCTGATGGCCTTGATCAATCGCCCAGATCATGCGGCGGCCACGTGGCAGTGGTTCGGAACCACGGGCCGGATTCGGGTGGGAGAGTACCCCGACGGGACTGCCCGCCTGTCGGTTCGGCCCACCCGGGATTTCGGCAAGCGACTGCCGGGTCACCCGTGGCGGTCGCTCCTGGACGGCACGCTGAAGGAGTGTCTGGCGGCCGCGGCCATTCTGGAACCGGTGTTTCAGCACGCGCACGCCTGGTGCGAGGCGCGGCGAAATGAACTGCAGCAGCCATGAGCACGCCAAAGCCACCCGCCGCGCAGAGCAACCAGACCGCCGGAAAGGACGCGAAGCCGTGCCGCTGGTGTCAGCTGTGGAACGCAGCATTCAGCGCAAGCCAGTTGGAGGTTCTGAAGTACGACATCATCGTTGGCCCATGGATCATCGACTCGGTGAAGTGTGGCGTCGCCCTTCTGACACTGCTTGCCCAACGTGACCCAGGGGACTGCAAGGAGTGCCGACGCTCCGCCGAGATCCACCGTGGTGAGACGCTCGGTCATGAGCAGGCCGAGTGGCGGGCGGAGATGTGGGCCAAGAACCCCTCGATGCGGTTCATGATGCGGCAGGGCAAGCACGACGCGGAGTTCTCGCCATGAGCCATCCAACCGGTTTCCACAGCGACGCCCCCGAGTGGATGTCGCGGAAAACCGGCACAGTGTTGTGGCGGTTGAACAATGGCCGGTGGGAATGCGCCACCGTGCAGGGTTCCCGTGGGACGGGCGAAACTCGCATGGTGGCCATCCGAGGATTGTTGGTGCAGGCCCAGCGTTTGTTTCGGCTGGGATTCAGGCAGAGCAAGAAAGGCGGGTGAGTGATGGCTGTGGAATTCAAGGCTGTGGAATTCAAGGCGGTCGAGGCGATCAATTCACTGGTTGCATTGCTCCGGGTGGCGGATGATTCGGCGGTTCACTGCTGGGAGCAGGATGAGCCGTTCCACCCGGGCATCTTTCCCGGGCTGATTCTGCTGGCACGGTTTGCCAGCCAGCGGGCGGGAGAGGAGTACATGAAGGCGGTGGCGGCGGCCGAGCAGATCCGGAAACTGGAGGCCGAACGGAACACCGCCCGCGAGCAACTCGCCCAGGTGACCACCGAGCGGGACGCGGCACGGCGGCAGGTGGCGGAGTTCGCACAGGTGGCCGAGCCAATTGACGACAGCGTCGGCACCAACGGGGAGGGGCAGTCGTGAAGGAATACGTCTGTGTGCGAAATGTGCGGTGTCTGATCCCCCCGGAACGCTGGCCCGAGTTGAAGCGGCTCTACACACTGGAGGTCGGCGACTGCGATCAGTGTGGCGGCGAGGGCAAATACCAGCAGTCTAACACGCGATGCGTGTCGTGCGGTGGCACCGGCAAACAGATCATTGCGGGAGGTGTGGGATGAGCAGGCGACAGAAAACCCTGTTCCCTGATCCCGAGCCAGAGCCCACACCCGACGGCGACATCGAGTACATCGGCCAGAAACTGCCCGGCGACTTCGGCGACTACATCCTGCTGGAGCCGGAGGAATTTGACCTTGTCGAGGAGCTATTCACTTTGGAGGACGACCCCAACCCGCCACCCCAGATCGGCCACACAGTCCGAGACGTGCAGTCGGCGATTCGGCACCGCGACCACCTGCAATTCCGCACGGAGGACCGGTTGATCTGTGGCATCCCCGTCAAACTGGGGCCGGATGGCCCGTGCTACATAATCCATCTGGTCAAGGTTTTTCAGTGGATCGGCGGGGAGTGGCGAACGGCAGATGATCGGGTAATCGTGGGACCGCTGGAGGGTGAGAGATGACCACCCCGACAACTCCACCAGCCCCCCAGAGCAACCAGCACGCCGGAGCGGACGAGCGATCTTGCCCGTGGTGTGTGCTGTGGAACGTTGCATTTGCGGCCATGCAGCTTGAGCATCAGCCTTACGATTCGCAGTTCGAGGATCACGTTTGCGGCCTCGTGTCGCTGGGATGGTCCCTTGCCGATGCACTGGCCGAGCGTGGCACGCTGTGCGATGGCTGCCGGCGATCCGCCGAGATACACCAAGGCGACTACCTCGGACCCGAGCGGCGGCAATGGAGGGCGGCGGGTTGTCGCATTGAACTCAACCCCGAATACTGCGACCTGATCGCCGACCGGTTCCGGCAACGGAGGCTGCTGTGACCACGGACAACAACGACTGTCCCATCGTGGCAACCGTCTATGCAATGCACCGCCTGTGGGGTCGCCTGCACCAACTGCAAGACCAGCGGGCACTGCAGAATTGCTTGATCGAATGGGCGGCCCGGCAACCTGTGTCGCCTGCCGATTCTGTTCGCATCCTGTCCGAGCTGCAGGCAGAAACCGCCAAGTTACAGCAGGCCATCACCCGACTTGAAACGGAGCTGAACGATTTTGAATCCTGGGAACCGACTTTCACCGCGCATCCCCGTCATTGTGAACAACCGCGACCTGGAGGTGCAGACCCTGCTGCTGGATCTGTGCCGGCTGGGGGCGTCGGAAATCCACCTGATCGACAATGCCTCGACTTACCCACCGCTGGTGTCGTGGCTCAAGTCAGCCCCGTCGCACTTGGTCCGGCCGACGCCCCAGCCTGACGGCTCTTATGACGAAGTCAAACTGACCATTTGGAAGTCCAGTCAAAACTTTGGACCTCGAGCGGCGTGTCGCGTTGCCAACTGCGCTCGGCAATCATGGACGGAACGTGGCATCACCCACTACGCCACCACCGACAGCGATCTTGACTTGTCGAGCCTGCCCGACAACGCCCTGCAACTGTTCGCCGAGGCGTCCGCGTATTTCACAAAAATCTACGGCCAGTGCACGCGCGTCGGCGTCGCCCTCAGCCTCGATCTGCCCGACGTGCCCGCCGCCCGGCTGGCCCGCAGCAGGGAACAGTCGTATTGGGATGCCCGGCGAGGAGTGTCTTGGCACCCCCCGGACCCGTGGACCACCGACCCGGTGCGCATGTATTTGGCACCGATTGACACGACCCTGGCCGTCATCCCGCTCGATCCCGCCTGGAACGGCGACTACGAGCCCGCCTATCGAGTGGCGGGACCATACACCGCCAAACACCGCCCGTGGTACCACGACGATTCCAACCGCCCCGCCGATTTCCGGCACTACCTCGCCCACGCCAACCCGGCGGGGACTCTCTACACTGCTGAGGAGAAAGCTCGCACGCGATGACACCCACCCGCATTGTCTCCCTCTTGCCGACGTTCGCCCGGCCCTGGCTCGCCCTGTCGGCGATCAAGCAGTGGCTCGACCAAACCCACCCCCTGCGAGACCGACATCTGGTCGTCGGCTGCGACGACGACGACCCCGCGGCGTTCAATCTCGCCCGGCTGCGAAACGCCATCCTGTACGATCACAGCCAGGAGGCCGCCAACCATGTGCACGTGCTGAAACTGGCCGGCACTCTGAGCCTGCCGGAAAAATACAACCGCATGGCCGGGTATGCGTTCACGTTTCCGTGCCCCAACGCGGATCTGGTAACGGTCTGGGAGGATGACGATCTCTACCTCCCCGCCCACCTCGACCGCATCGCCTCGTGTTGGAACCGCCGCAATCGGCCGCAACACTGGTGGGGCCACCCCCGCCTGGTCTGGTCCGACTACACGGGACACATCGAGGCCGAGCCGGCGGCCGGACGATTTCACGCCGCGCTGGCGATGACCCCCTCGATGCTCGACCTGGTCGACTGGTGGCCGGTCACCAAACAGCCTGATTTCGACCAACAGTTGTTGGGTCGCTTGGCAAAAACCAAGCAATCTGCGGGGCAATACGATCTCAGGCAGTCGGGATCGAAAGTCTCTGCCGCACCGACTTTCGCCCATCCCACCTATGTGTTCCTGTGGCACACCGGCAGCACTCACGGCCAGCACACCATGGACGCCGGGCTGGAGTGGCAGGCCGCGGCCAAAGCCCGGCTGTTGCAGGAATTGGCGGTGCGTCCCTGGGATCTGGTGATCCAACTGCAGCAGCGGGCCAGCTCGCTGCGGAATCGCATGACGTTTAACGGCGAGACCCCCCAGGGCCCCCTCGTCGAACTCACCCAGGCAGGGATCGCCGCAGCCAGAATTCAGGGCTACGGTGCAATTCCGCGCGTTGGTTGATTTGTTCCTGAGGCATCACACACAACACCACTCCGCTCAGAACACCGTGGTGTTCTACCGGACCCAGCTCGGCCAGCTCGCCCCTCATTTGGCAAAAACGGTCGACAAAATTGGCCCCGCTGACATCTTGGTCGCCCTCGACCGGGCCAACGCGGGCAAATCGCCGACCACGCAACGGCATCGGGCCGTCGCGATCGATCAGCTGCAAAAGTACGCGCTCAGCTTGGAAATCATCTCCCGGCTGTGGCTGGCCAAGGTCCCCAAACCGACCCCCAGCCAGCGTCAGAGGATTCCCACGGACGACGAAACGAAATCGTTGATGCGGCTCGCCCACGCCAGATTCCGGCTGATCTACGAGGCCTTGCGGATCTCGGGGGCCCGTCCCAACGAGCTGTGTCGGGCGACCATCGACGACTGGCAACGCGACGCCAACGGACAGACCGGTGTGATCGTGCTGCAGCAGCACAAAACGGCCCGGAAGAGCGGCCGTCCGCGAACGATCCCCGTCGGCCGCAAACTGGGCAAACTGCTGCGGCTGGCGATTGGACGACGGACGACCGGCCCGATTTTTCTCAGCCCCCGCAACCACGGCTGGACGGTCAAAAACCTGTCGACCCAGTTCGCCCGGCTCCGCAGCGCGGCAGGCCTAGACCGCGAACTGGTGCTCTACTCGGCACGACACGAGGCGGGAACCAACTTCTGCCGTGAACACGGCATTCTCAAAGCGGCTCGTCTGTTGGGCCATGCCCGCATCGAGACGACCCAACGCTACGTGCACCTCAACATCGACGAACTCAAGGACGCCCAGGACTCTTCGGGTGGACCTTGACGCCCGCCCGCCAGCGGTTTTCGGCGATTCGCTGGCGGCTGGTACTTTGCAAAAATCGCCATCAACTTGGCAGGTTACCCTGCACACATGGAGGAACGATGAGTTTCAGTGCCCAACAATCCCGCGACGTCGAAAGCCGGTTGGAGAGCCAGCTTGAGGCCTCGGGAATTTCGCCCGACCTGATCAGCACCGTCATGGAAATGGTGCTGGGTCTGCTCAGCAATTGCCGGAACAAGCAGCAATTGCAGGCGGGCATGCAGTCGCCCGGACGCCTCGAGCGAACCATGGTCCGCCAACAACTGCGGAAGGAACTGGCCGATCACGGCCAGTCCAAATCTCGGGCCGAATTGGACCGTCTGACCGACGCGATCCTGGAGGCCGCGCGGACCGCTCCAGAAGAGGATCGCGATCAGCTCCTCGCATACACTTCCCAGTACGACACGTTCTAGGAGCCCGCCCCATGCACACTCACCGGTGGTTGCGGACGTGCTGTGTGGCGTTGGCCCTGGCTGGCGGCGTGGCTGCTGGCAACGACTGGCCTGGCCTGTCTCCCCATGAGGTCGCCGAGTGGCTGCAGGGAGACATCCCCGCCGCCCCGGCCGTCTCAGTCGACGGCCGCAACGCCGCCGCCGCCGGTGAGCTGGTGCGACTCGATGCGGTGGCCGATCCGTCGGTCGCCGTGCTCTGGCACCTGGTCGGTGGTTCCGCCGAGCACTGGGATACGAGCAATGACGGTCGGACCGTGTTTTTCGCCTCCCCGCAGCCAGGGCGATATGTGTTCGTTTTGGCCGCGTCGGCGTCCCTTGCCCCGGGCGCCCCGCCCGATCTGCAGCTGGTCGAGCACGTGCTCACCGTGTCGGGACCCGCGCCCGGCCCGCAGCCCCCTGGACCCGCCCCAAACCCTGGCCCGACTCCTCCTGGACCGGCCCCAGCGCCGCCCCGGCCAACACTCCCGCAGGGACAGTTCGCCATCTCGCAGGCGATTTACGACGCCGTGGCGACAATGCCCGCGACGGACAAGGCGTTAATTCTCGAGGTGGCGTCAAATTACTCGGTCGTCGCGTCGCAGTGTGCGGCAGGCACCATGCCGACGTTCAAGGGGGCGTTGGAAAAGGCCGTGGAACTCAATCGACCGCGGTTTGGCCCCCGCCGCGACGACCACCTCAAAGCCTGGGGGAACCTGCTGAATCAACGGATCGGCCAGCTGTCGCAGGCGGGCAAACTCCCGTCGGCAGCCCAGTGGTCGGTGCTGTTCGATGAGATCGCGCTCGGCCTGCGGGCCTGGGGGGCCAACTGATGCCATTTGGTCCGCAGGGGTGGGTGTATGACTGGCGAGAGGTGGAACGCTATCTGGCTGCCTCCCGACGACCGTCATTTGCGGCGAGCGCCGCGCCGATCCGGGGAAGTGGGCAGGGAAAAATCCAACTGGGGTTCCTCGACATGCGCCAGGTGGTCGGTCGCGATTTGATCAACCGCCAGACGATTGGCGATTGTGTCAGCCACGGGTTCAGCTTGGCTCGCGACACGCTGGCCTGTTCCCAGATCGTGCAGGGTCTGCCCCAGCGGTGGGTTGCTCCGTGTGCCACGGAGGTGATCTACGGTCTGAGCCGGGTCGAGTGTGGGCGTGGGCGGATCAACGGCGACGGGTCGGTCGGGGCCTGGGCCGCCGATGCGATCACCAAATACGGCACTCTTTCGCGCCTGCAGTACGGACGGATCGACCTGCGCGAGTACAGCGGCGAGCGCGCCCGGCAGTACGGCCGCACCGGCTGCCCCGACGAGCTGGAGCCCCCGGCCCGGGACCTGCTGGTGCGGACCGCCGCCTTGGCCACGACCTACGACGAGGCGGTCGACGCGTTGTTCAACAAATTCCCGATCCCGGTGTGCAGCAATCGCGGATTTTCCGACCAACGCGACGCTGAGGGATTCGCCCGCCCGTCAGGCACCTGGCAGCACTGCATGGCGTTCATCGCCGTTGACGACAACCCGCGACGGCCCGGGCTGTTGTGCCAGAACAGCTGGGGCCCCGATTGGATTCGCGGCCCGAAACGCCACAATCAACCCGACGGGTCGTTCTGGGTCGACGCCGACGTCGCCGACCGCATGCTCCGCCAGGGCGATTCGTACGCGCTGAGCGGGTTTGTGGGATACCCGTCCATTGACGATTGGTCGCAGTTCGCGACTTTCTGAGATTCGCCATGCACGCCCTGACGTTGTCGTCGCCCGTGACCAAACCAGCCCCAACCGCCCGTCGTGCGGCCCGGTTCGCTCCCGTCTGGCCTCGGCTCCCACGGGTGGCGGTTGGTATCGCCGAGTTGGGTTTTGTCGTCGTGGCCCTTACCGTCTGGTGGTCGCTGCCACACACACCTCACCAATTCGCGCCCGTGATGCCACTCGGTCTTCCCGATCTGCCCGCGTCATTCGACGCGATCATGTTTGCTGCCCAAGTGTTGGCGGACGCGCCGCAGCCTGCGCCACTTCCTGGCCTGCACAACGTGCCCGCACTTCCGGCGGCACCCAGCATGGAAACGGTGCTGGTTAATCTCGGTGGCTGGGCGGCGATTTTGTGGGGCCTGGCCAACAAAATCATCAACCGGCTGGACGATCGAATCATCAAGATCGAACAGAAATTGGAACAATTGCTGACGGTGCCGAGCCGGCTGCATGAACGGATTTCGCAAATCGAAGGCAAGCTGCAGCACCTGGAATCCATGTCTCGCCTGCTGCGAAAAATTCGCACCGAGTTGTG